>Ga0163149_10000167_pt1 | contig 84466 bp, 77 predicted proteins | sample OliLakLV19MP5G1_FD_148604 | JGI IMG/M metagenome (GOLD analysis project Ga0163149, IMG submission 148604) | Freshwater microbial mat bacterial communities from Lake Vanda, McMurdo Dry Valleys, Antarctica - Oligotrophic Lake LV.19.MP5.G1 | ecosystem: Environmental > Aquatic > Freshwater > Lake >...
TATAAAAAAACGCAAATGGATGGATGGAATTTTTGCTAAAGTCGATGAAACCCAATTCCCTTTATCCCTTCAAAATTAAATTCTACTGTCTATTTACGGTTTAAACAAACTCAATAATAACAAGGCTTACAGAGTTTTTGAGGGACGACCAATTAGACATTAGTTTACCTCCCCACCCAAACTCACGCGGATTTTTAATCCGTGTACGTTTCTATCTCCATCCTCAAAAACTACTTCATTTTCTTTTTAAGAATACTTCTTTTTCGTTTAATGGCTTTGTTCATTTTTTTGCTGGCAAGCGATTTGTTATTTGCCACAATGTTTTTATGCTTTCGGTCTCTTCGTAAATATTCTTTATTTAAATAATAATACCGCATGCGTTCGATATGGTTCTCAATACCTATTAAACCAAAAATATTCTTCTGGAGACCCCTTAACTTTTCAAAGCCTTTATAGTTTGATGTAATATAAGGTAGGTAATTTCGTATCCAACAATAATCCTGAGGTCGGCGCGAGGCAATATCATCTTGGTAAACTTCAAATTCATTAACGCTTAAGGCGCCTTGTTTCACTAAACTTTGTTTTAATTTGAGGCATTCTGCTTCTAAAGAATTTTTTTGATCAATAATTTTAATGATCTTATAAAAGCCAATATTTACTCTATTAGCGGGGCCGTAAACCCCGCTTTTTAAAATCATCGAATAAAATATTTGGGTGTACGAGAGTTGGTTTCGTTGATCAACAATCAATTTTTTATAATCGTCTATCATTTGTCTTCTTAAACGAATACATTTTTCAAGTGGTTTAAAAAGTGTATCATGTTTTAATATCTCTTGCCAAATATTAAGCGAAAGATCTCTAATCTCTTTATTGTAAGAAGTCATCAGAGTATCTTTCATGGTTCTTAGCGAATCAATAATTACTTTCTTGCTTTCCAATTTCTCTAGAATATTTTCTATTACCCTTTGGTTGTTTAAAGGGGTTTGCTTTGGCACCTTTGCTTTTATACCATAAAGATTCTTCTTTTTTCTTCTGTAAATTTTTGAAAGTGTTACCGAACGGCGCAACATTCTATAAAATTTCCGTTTGTTTTCGAGCGTTGAGCGTACTTTGCCTCTAACAAAACTTCGATTAAATAGATTATCTACCAATAGTATATTTTTCTTTTTTAAATTCTTTACCGTAAGTTGTTTAAACTCTTTAATAATGTTTGTTTTTGTGCTTTTCAGTTCTTTGTTTGATAGGTTATAATAAGTGAGAGCTGTATCAATATAATTAACCACCACGTCGGAATCTGCGGCGCTTGCTGCTAAAGAAATATAATGATCTCCGCTTTTATGATCGCATAAACTTTGTACAAAGTAATTTTTTGCATTGCATTTAAAACTCTCGTTCTTTAAAATAAGATTTCGCTGTTGTTGATCGGCTTCAAAATATTCATCACAAGCTTTGCATTCTTTGCCTTCGCGCACTTGTTGTTTATAAACACTATCGTGCAAAAAATAAACGGCGCTGTCATTCTCAAATTTTTGTATGGTATAATTGGGCAATAGAGACCAAATGGCATCATCCGGAAAATGTGTGATGGCAAAAACCTCAGGTTGCGTTAAGTAATAGTCAGAAGTAACCGCTTTTGTATACTTAAGTTTATATTTTACGTTAAAGTAACGAATGAACCAAAGATAGAATTTGTTGAATGCTTTTTGTTTTTGATAAAAGGCAGGGCTGTTGTATTCATTTCCGCAATCATCTTTTTCAAAGAAACGTCTTCGTTTGGGAATCTTTTTAAGTTTATATTTTATTTCAGCCTTATTAAGTACTTTGAGTTTCCATCTATTAAAAGCGTTAAGTGTAAATTGCGGCACACCATTACTCCATGTAACATCGTAAACATACCAAAGTCCGTTTAATTTTACGGCGTTCCAAGCATGGTTGTCTATATATAAAGAATCGTGGGGATCAAAAAATTCATCTTTAGAATAGCCATAAACTGAAACATTTGGAATGCCTGAGTAAAAGCACAAACTATCCATCAGTTCGGCATACCCAACGCAAATTGCCGATCGATGTTTTAAAATAGATCTAACACATGAGTAAGTTCCACCTGGCGAAAAATAAGCTCTGTAATTATACCGGATATTATGAGCTACCCAGCCAAAAAGCTTACTAAATTTTTCTGTATCATCAGTAATACCTTCCGAGAGAGATTTGGCAAGAGTGTAAGGACTGCGACTTTCATTTTTATTTATATCAAGTTCCTTAGTTTTAAATATTAGTAAACTATCGGTAAGTTGCGATTGAGATGTAATGCGAAAGGGAAGTGTAAGTAAAAGAAAGAAAAAAATAAAACCGGAACGGATATTTATGTGGATGCACAAGACATAAATATAGCAAATTAAACTTACCCGCTCCGCTGCATTTGCAATCAAGAGTTTTCGGAACCTTAAACTGTTATTGTTTTGTTATTTGCAATTATATTAAAAACTGAGTAAAATCAAATATTTTGAATAAACATAGTTTGGTGAAAAAGTCAAAAAATTCATGTTCCGAACACTTCTTATTTGCAATGCTTCGGAAGAAATAATTTAAGACCAGCCAGCGAGGATTTTGTGAATAGTTAGTGGCGTTGGCTAATCCGTGTTTGTGTAATTTATTTCACATCACAATATCACAAATCTTCAAGGTCGCAATGTGGGACTTCAAGTCGGGGAGGCTCTAGATACGCACCGATGGCTTTTACCGAGATGGGTGTTGCAATGCTTTCGAGTGTATTAAAAAGCTATTGCTGTAAATATTCAGATAATACGAGGTTTCACAAAAGTAAGGCAGGCTTTAATTTATAATACCGAGTTGCGTTTGGCTATCGAAAAAATAAAGAAAAAAACGATAATATTACAAGGAACATTGAATTGGTTTTCCAATATCTGGATGAACTTTTAGAGAAAAAGCAAGAAAAGAAACCAAGAAAATTACTATGTTATAAGACTGCTAAATAAACCTCACTCTCACACTACGAAGCATTTCATGTTTGAATTGATTTAAAAGAAGAGCTTGTTACGTGCTAGGTTTAACTCTTTTAAATTTTATTTAAACTGTTCGACTTGTCTTTTAAAGCCTTTACAATTTTTTCAAATTTCTCTTTCGTCATTGGTTTAATAATAAAATTACTTACTTCATTTATATTGTTGATGCGCTCTTTATCCGTATCCGTTAAAGAGTGTGCAACCACATAAATTGTTATCTTTTTTTCGAGTGTATGTTTTACGCCTATGTATTCGTCTAAAAATTCCCATCCATTCATTACGGGCATGTTGAGATCAAGCAAAATGATATCAGGGAGCAGCTCACGTTTTTTGGCGTTCAACTTAATAAAGTCGAGCGCTTTTAGTCCGTTATTAAATATGCGAATTTGATTTACAAGATTGGTTTCTTCCAAAATTTTCTTCTCAATGAATGCAAATATCGGGTCGTTGTCAACAATGGTTACTAGGTTAATCGGCTTCATGGTGTATTATAATTTTAGTTGGAACAAAGTATTGATTAAAGTTATTACCATCAAAGTTCCATGAATTGCAACTAGCAATACTTACATCATTTGTGATATAAGTTGCATAATTAATGCCTTTTTGGTTTGATGAAGACTTTTGTAATTGCCCTTCGCATTAGATGGATTATTATTTTTACTTATTTCATTGTAAATTTGCACGATGAAGTATTTGACGCAAATAGCCCTTTTGTTGTATTTATTAAATGGATCGTGTTTTGCGCAAACTAAATTAAAAAAATCAGTTCGTAACGAAACAAAAAAAGAGATGAGTACAGAAACAAAAATGAAGGTCGAGGTTTGGTCGGATATAATGTGTCCGTTTTGTTACATTGGTAAACGTCATTTCGAATCAGCACTACTTCAATTTGCCGATTCAAATAAAATTGAATTGGAGTGGCACAGCTTTCAATTAGACCCAAACTTACCTAAGCCGGCAAGTAAGCTCAGTGCTTACCAATATTTGGCTGAAAGAAAAGGAATGAGTTTAGAGGAATCTGTTGCTATGCATCAAAATGTGGTTCAAATGGCTAAAGAAGCTGGCTTAACCTATAGTTATGATAAAGCTGTGGTAGCAAATTCGTTTGATGCCCATCGGTTGATTCAATTTGCTAAAAAGCATAACTTAGGTGATGAGGCTGAAGAACGTTTTTTTAAAGCTTATTTTATGGAAGGAAAGGATATGAGTGATCCTACAACTTTAATAGCCTTGGGAAGAGAAATTGGCTTGGATGAAAATGAAGTAGCAGATGTTGTAAATTCTACCAAGTACACAGATGAGGTAAATGCGGATATTCAGGAGGCGCAACAAATAGGTGTAACGGGTGTTCCGTTTTTTGTATTCGACCGCAAATATGCTGTTTCGGGCGCGCAGCCAAGTGCATCTTTTTTAAATATGTTGAAAAAATCGTTTAAAGAATGGAGTCAAAAAAAATAAAAAAGCCGGTTACTGCTTAACCCAATAAAGTGTTTTATGAAAAATGCCTTTTTTGGCAATGATCTTTAGTTTAGTTGTTTGTAGTACCAGTTCGCATTTGGCAATTAAATTTTCTTTTGGATTCATTACAATGGCCGTCCATTTATTATTAGTGAACCTCACATCTTTCAAAACCAATACATCTTCTGCTTCTGTTTTGCCAATAAAGCCTTCAGTAGTTTTGGTAACAATAATAATGGCACCTTTAGGAGCTTTCCATTTACCTGTAAAATCGTCGATAGCTTTTTGGGCAAAAGTTGCGTTGCTGAAATAGATCAGCCATAATATAATGCATAGTTTTTTTGCCGTTGACTTGATCACTTACCTAAATAGACTCGTTTCTAAATTGAAGAATAAAAGTATTCATTTTTTTTGTTCGGCTTAATAGCTTCGAAGGTATCTGATATTTGCCAGTTTGGAATTTGACCGGTAAATTGAAGAGAAATGCCGCTTTTAACTTTTTCTACCCTCCTGAATTGTAAACTTAAGGTCATTTTTTGGTTAAAAACAGAGCTTTTTAACCTTAAAGTCCTTGATACGAGCGACTTTAAGCTAAATTGTTGAAAAACAGCACTTAGGCACCAAAAAATTTTAGTTTTATAGTTTTTTGATTTAAATTTGGGCTTGCTTGCCCTAATAGGGTAAAGCATTAAAAATAAACATATTTAAATCGAATTAAAAATGAAGAAACTTTTTACTTTTATTCTTATCGCTTCAGCGTTTGGTGCTCTTGCGCAAAATGGTCCTGTTATTGAAGCTACTTATTTTCCTGTAGTAAATACAAAAATCAAGCAAGTATGGGATATTACTACCAACAGTTTAACGGTTCCGGGTACCGGGCAAAATAAAGTGTGGGATTACCGTACTTCAAACGGGCAATTCACAAATCCACTTGATACTACAGATTATGAATTTTTAGCTCCTTCAACATCTTCGTATGCACCGTTTTATCCAAGTGCCACACATGTTACATACATTAGCAATCCATTAGGCGGATTAGCAGATTCTATGTATATTTTTTGGGAGGTAAATTATCAAGGGATGTTCTGGCTTGGAGGATATAATGTGAAAACACAAATAGACTCTTCGTTGATAAACACTAAAAAAGAATTTTATGCACCACTTTCAGGAGGATATCTTTCATCTTTCTACGACACGAGTTACTCAGTAGGCTATGCTGTTAATTACAATAACATGGGTTATAGAGCAAAGATCAAAACAAAGAAGACTAAATACAGTAACTATGCAGGATATGGAACATTAAAACTTCCAAATGGCACGTATAATGATGTTGCTTTATTAGTAGAAAAAAGTAAAAAGATTGACAGTATTTTTGTTGATTGGGGAGGCAACCAAATTTACACCTATGTAGGTCCACCACAAACCAATCAAGGAACGTATTATCAGTTTATGAGAAACAATACATTTGGTTCAAACCTGTTGGCGTACATGGCAGGAAATTATAGCGGAACAACGGTAGATTACGGATGGTACACTTTACCAGTTGACTTTGGCTCGATTTCAGGAACAGTTTTTACAAGCACTACAGAAGCAACTCCAGTTACAAGTGGAGAAGCTTATTTGTATCGTGAGAAATCAAATTTTACAAAAAATGATATTCTTGCAAAAACGCAATTAGATGCAAGCGGAAATTATAATTTTGATAGTATTCCTTACGGAGAATATCGTATTGCAATTCGTCCAACACCTTCTGTATATCCAACTGCATTAATCACCTATTTTGGTGATACAACCAATTGGATCAACGCAACCTCTATCATTACTACTACAACAACTTCACCAGCTCATAAGGTCCATGTGAAATTTCATCAACCACCGGTTGGTACAAATAATTTGCATGGTCAGGTAATGTTAAATCTTGGAATCCAAAAAAGTGCAAGTGCAAGTATGGCATCAAATCCAATTCCGGGTGTAGGTATTGTTGTAAAACGTAATCCTGGTTCAAGCACCGCTCGTACCATGGTAACCGATCCCAATGGAGAGTTTGACTTAGGAACATTAGAGAATGGAGGCTATGTATTATTTGTAGATATTCCTGGTATGCACATGACAGGAACTTATAGTTTTAACGTAAGTGGAACTTCAACTGTAAGTGGTTTAGATTATACTGCAGGAACCGATTCAATTCATCCGTCTAATTTTGCTATTGGCATCAAAGAACTTAAAAATTCTGCAGGTGGTTTTATGAGTGCTTATCCTAATCCTTTCACTTTAAATTCAACCATTGCAGTTAATTTACCGCAATCAGATGATATCACTCTTGAGGTTTACAGTGTGCTTGGAGCAAAAATTCAAATGCTTGATAAAGGCATGAAGCAAGCAGGAACTTATACCTATAACTTTAGCGCAAAAAAATTAAATTACAGTTCGGGTATTTACTTTGTAAAACTTACTGTAGGAAATAAAACAGACGTTATTAAATTGATAGAAGAATAAAACAAGACTAATTTTAGAATGAAAAAATTAATTACCTTTTTGACTTTAGCCTTATCAACTTCGGTTGTTGCTCAAGCACCAACTCCTCCGGTTATTGCAGGAACTTATTTCCCTGTTAGGAATACATCTATCAAGCAAGTTTGGGATACCACCTTTAATTCAATTGCTGTTCCGGCGATGGGACAAAATATGGTTTGGGATTATAGAACCACTAATGGGCAATTCACAAACATTGTAGACACCTTCAGTTTTAAATTTATTGACCCGGCGGCAACGCCTTATTTTAATTATTTTCCAACAGCCACACATGCTACGTTCATAAGAACGCCATTTAAGAATCCTTCTGATTCAACTTATGGCTATTGGCAGGTAAATTATGATGGGTTGTTTAGCCAAGGTGGATTTTGTATAAAAAGCATGTTTGATTCCACTATAGTAAGTTATCCTCAAGAATTTTATGCACCAAACTTGATCAGCTATCTCGACTCTTATACTGATACGGTAAGATCTTTGGTTTTTGCCAATAATTATGGTGGGCAAAAAATAAAGATCAAAAATAGAAAGATCAAAACATTAACGTACACTTCTTGGGGAACTTTAAAAATTCCAAATGGAACATATAACAATGTTGCTTGTATTAAAGAATCGCACGCAACAATTGATAGTGTATTTGTTGATTGGTTGAGCAATGGTAATTATGCTTACTTTACTAATATCCCCAATAATTCATTTGTATACCATTTCTTTAGGAACAATACATTTGGTTCGGCCTATTTAATGTATTTATCTGCAAACTCTGCCAATTCAAACATAACTTATGGATGGTACACGTTGCCTGTTGATTTTGGTTCAATTTCAGGAACAGTTTATACAAGCACTACTGAGGCAACTCCTGTTGCAAGCGGCGAGGCATATTTATACCGTGAGAATTCAAATTTTGCGCGTCAAGATATTTTAGCAAAAGCTCAAATTAGCGCAAGTGGAAATTATAAATTCGACAGCATTCCTTACGGAGAATATCGTATTGCAATTCGTCCAACACCTTCTGTATATCCAAATGCATTGATCACCTATTTTGGCGATACAACCAATTGGATCGATGCAACATCTATCATTACAACAACATTAACTTCACCTGGCCATAAGATCCACGTGAAATCTCACCAAACACCAAGTGGTACAAATAATATTCATGGGCAATTGAACCTTAATTTAGGTATTCAACGTAGCGCTCATGCAAACATGGCATCCAATCCAATTCCGGGTGTAGGTATTGTTGTAAAACGTAATCCTGGTTCTAGTACCGCTCGCACCATGGTGTCAGATGGCAATGGTGAGTTTAATCTAGGCTCATTAGAAAATGGAGGTTACGTATTATTTGTAGATATTCCTGGAATGCACATGACAGGAACTTATAGCTTTAACGTAAGCGGCACAGCTTCAGTTACCGGTTTAGATTTTACTGTAGGTACAGATTCTATCCATCCGTTCAACTTTGCAATTAACGTAAAGGAACTTAAAAATTCAGAGGGTGGTTTTATGACGGCTTATCCAAATCCATACACATTGAATTCTAACATCGTATTGAATTTACCTCAATCAGACGATATTAAACTAGAAGTATATAATGTGCTTGGTGCAAAGATCCAAACGCTTGATAGTGGCACAAAACAAGCAGGCACACATACGTATAGCTTCAGTGCTAAAAAACTGAATTATAGCACAGGAATTTATTTTGTAAAATTAACTGTTGGTAATAAAACAGATGTTATAAAGATCGTAGAACAGTAAAAAGGTCACTCAAAAAAACGCCCGAAATTATTCATTTCGGGCGTTTTTTATTATATGTGTGTAATATATCCTACAATATGTCTAATTTAGATGCGCCTTTAAAAAGGCGTCTATCAATGGGTAAGTACCTTTGTAAATTAGTTTGTACTCTGTTTTTGTTGTTGACTTTTTATGTCAACGCGCAAACTTACCCGTTCTCAAACTTAACTATCAATAATGGTTTATCTAACGAACAAGTTCTTACAGTATTTCAGGGGGACGATGGTGTTATCTGGTTTGGAACAAGCGGAGGTGGGATCACAAAATTTGATGGTAAGTCAAGTGAATACATAACCGTTAAGGATGGTTTAGCTGACAATGTGGTTTTTTCAATTGCAAAAGATAAAAAGGGTCGAATTCTTATTGGTACTAATAATGGCCTTTCTGTGTTTGACCCATTTATACATGCCAAATCAAAATCGCAACGTTTTAAAAATTACACAACCAAAGATGGCTTAAGTCATAACCGTGTATTCTCTATCATGTTTGATGAAAATGGCGTTGCTTTATTAGGAACAAGCAGAGGCATTTCAACGTTTAAAGATTCTATTTGTGGTAAATTGAAAATAGATGCAAAGCTCGATACTTCTGCTATTTTTCGTGTTATGAAAGATAGCCAAAGAAATTTGTGGTGCAGTAGTTTGGGTGGTGGTGTTTTTAAGAACGATGGTAACATAACACTCAATTACACAACAAAGGATGGATTAAGTAATGATATGGTCTTTTCAGTAACGGAAGTTGGTCACAATACCATTTGGTTCTCTACCGGTGAAGGCTTATTTGAATTTGTGGATGGTAAATTCGACCTCATAAATCCTGCAAATATGGATACAACTATAACGTATTACAACTGTTTTAAAGACAGGAACAATGCGTTATGGATCGGTACAAGTCATGGATTGATCAAGCGAAAAAAAGATGGTACTTATACAGTATTCAGAAAGCAGAATGGCTTAGTTGACAATAGTATTTGGGATATATTCCAAGATAGAGAATCTAACATGTGGTTCGCATCCGATCAGGGGGGTGTTTCCAAATTAGCCAGCGAGCGCTTTTATATTTACACAACAAAAGATAGTCTCTTAGCCGACGAGATAAAAGCCGTAGATCAAAATAGCAATAATGGAGAATATTGGTTAGGAACAAAGCGTGGTTTAACTAAATTGAAGAATGGAAAAACAAAAAACTATATTAACAAACAGCTGGCCGCGGGTGTTTCTGAGATCTGGGGAATTACATACGATGGAAAAGAGTTTTTTTATATGGGTACAGCAAATGGTTTAATTGTTACAAGCGGAGAATCATTTAAACGATACAATTGCCGGGATAAAGAAGACAAAATGAATTCTGTGGTGGATATTCTGGTAGATAATAAAGGCGATATTTTGCTTGGAACTCAAGCAGGCGTTGCGCAATTGAAGGATGGTATAATTGAGCCACGTACAGATATTGCGATACCTAAAACTTATGTAAGCAAAATCGTTCAGGATCAAAAAGGAAATTATTGGTTTTGTACAGATGATGGATTGTTCTTTTACAATGGAAAAACCGTAAAGCATTACACCGAAAAAGATGGCTTACCTGTTTGTCGCGTAAAGAATATTATTTTTGATGAGAACGATAAAATGTGGCTTGCTACGAGTATTGGAGCCCTGGTTAATGAAAATGGTAAATTCGATATCATCACTTCAAAATTAGCGCTTACATCACCCGATGTTTATTCTATAGTAAAAGATCATAACCAACATATTTGGGCAGGTGTATCGGGCGGTGTTGTAAAGATAAATATTGATGGTGACCATAAGTTGCACTATTACGATGTCGATTATGGTTTTTTAGGTCAGGTATGTAATCAGAACTGCATGCTTATTGATAAAAACGATCAGATCTGTGTTGGTTGCTCAAAAGGCTTTGTGATCTATCAGCAAGAATACGATAACGACAATACGCTGGAGCCCATAACCAAAATAAAACACATCGATCTTTTTTACCGAGAAACAGATTGGGATCAGTATGCCGATTCGGTAAGTGCTGGAGATATTCCTTATGACTTGGAATTACCTTACGATAAAAATTATCTCACATTTAATTTCATTGGTGTAAGTTTAACGGCGCCCGAAAAAGTATCGTACAAGTTCATGCTCAAAGGGTTTGACAAGGAATGGCACTTTTCAGATAAAACCGACGCATCCTACCCTAACATTTCTCCGGGCAACTATGAATTTATTTTGTACGCAAACAATGGTGAGGGTATTTGGAACAAAGAACCTGTTGTATTTAAATTTGAAATTGCACCACCTTTTTGGCGTACCTGGTGGTTCTACGGCTTGATAGCTGCTATTATTTTAACCGGAATTTATTCTTACGTTAGGATCAGAGCTGCCAATTTTCAGATCTTGAAGCAAAATGAGATCATTGAAGAAAAAAATGAAACATTACAACATCTGAATTTGGAGATCGCTGAGAAGAACCAAAACATTACCGATAGTATCAATTACGCACGTCGTATTCAACGAAGTTTTATTACATCCGATAAAGTGATCAGTAAATTACTGAAAGAACATTTTATTGTATTTAAACCACGTGATATTGTAAGTGGAGATTTTTACATGGCGTTTGAAATGCCTGATAGAACTCTTATCGTGTGTGCCGATTGCACAGGGCACGGTATTCCGGGTGCATTTATGAGTTTGATAGGCATAAGTATTCTCAATGAGATCTCGCGATCAAGAACGTTTATAGATACAACGGAGATATTGGAGGAGATCCGACGGATCATTATTGAAGCTCTTAATCCCGATAAATTAGAAACCGGTGGTAAGGATGGTATGGATGTTTCATTAGTATCTATTTTTAAAAAGACCGAGAAAGATATGATCAAGATCCATTTCTCAGGCGCTAACAATTCGGCATGTTTGGTTTCTGCAAAAGAAGGCAAAGTAAAAATGTTTGAATACAAAGGTGATAAACAACCCGTAGGATATTATTCGAGCATGAAACCCTTTACACATCACGAGATCATGGCGCAAAAAGGAGATATTATTTATATGTTCACCGATGGATATGCCGATCAGTTTGGCGGACCAAGAGGGCGTAAATTCATGTCGTCGCAATTAAAACAACACATCGTTAGCATGTTCGAGCTTCCATTGGCGGAGCAAAAAGAAACACTTGATAAATTATTTACCGATTGGCAAGGTGATCTTGAGCAGATAGATGATGTTACTGTGATTGGAATTAAACTATAGTTCAACATGAAGCACATCATCTACATCCTATTAATGTGCTCCATTGCAAATGTGACTTTTTCACAAAACAAGGAAGATCATAATTTAAAACATAAGATTGACTCGCTAAAAAAACTTGGTCGCGACTCTTTGATAAAGCTCGCTGTAACTAAGGTGTATGAGCAAGGATTAGATCCGAAGGGATATGATAGAATTTTTGTTAAGGCTTACAAAGATAAGCTGGTAGTTGAATTTGCTCTTTCGGTTGTACTCATAGACGGTTCGTGTTATTACAATAATTATTCGGTGGCCTTGGCAGGAAGTGGCACCGGCGGAAGTATTCAAGGAGAGTGTGATGAGCCAACATATCACAAATCCACAAACAAAGAAAAAAAGAAGATCCAGTTCGTTTTTGACGCTATAAACAAAAGCAACGAGATTGGGCATTTAAAAGATAACAAGATCGATGATGGAAATAGAATGACGATCACTGAAAAGCTAACCTATTATTATGTTGAAATGGATGATTGGTCAACACACTCGTATTATGAGGTAAATAAAGTAACCGGAAAGATCTCTAATGCCAACCATAAGCATTATGACCGAAGCCATGATGAAGAGCCTGAATATGAAATTGTAAAATAATGTAATGGACAAAGAACTTAGCGATATTTTAAAAAAGGCCAATAAGGATAATAAAGAGGAGGAGCAGGCACCACCTCCTAAAGTATTTCCACCAAATGAACCATATGACTATTTGGTGTTTACGCAGCTCACACGTTTTAGTGGTTTCCAAAAATTAATTTTCCTTATTATTATTCCCGGTGGTATAAGTACTTTGTTTTTCTTTGAAAACATGTCGGCTACTGCAGTAATGTGTTTATCTATTTACGGCGGCTTACTTTTATTATATCTCATCATTAATTTTTTAAGGTTTAAAAAATTTAATGGATGGCAAGAGCGTTTGCCGTTTGTTTTGAATGGGTTTAGCGAAATGATACGTACAAAAAAAATGTTCTGCGACCTGTGTTGGAACCATACAAAAATTACTGTAGAGCAAAATGGTAACGATATGGAGATCCAGAAGGTGATAGAAGCTGCGTTAAAACTATTTTGCAAACGCAGCGAGATGGCTTTTTATACTCAAAAAACAGGATCAAGTAGTAAGCGATCGCGAAATGATTGGAAATTTACTTCGGCTTTGTGTGTGGAAGGAAGCGCAAACCCCGAAGTGATGCGTTATATGAAAGATCTTTTTGAAAAGGAATTTACAGTAATAGCTAAAAAAACTAACGCCATTAAATCGGTTAAAATTGAACTGTTTTCAGAAGAATTTGAAGTAAGAATTCAAATCGACAGCGGAGATTAGCTGAATGCTGTTCTGTATAATTCGTCTAAAAAAGCGCCTAAAACACCCCCTAATTTGTTAAAACTCGTCGATTTTTAACAAGTAATGCCCTCAACTGAGTGAATGTAGCTTAACAGTTATTGAAAATGAGGGCTTTATACGTTTGCTTGAGCTACTTTAGCATCATCAAAATTACTGAAATGAAATTTATTAAAAGAACACTTCAAATTTTCCTGTTAGTTGCAAGTTTAAATTGCGTTGGTCAGGGTCAATCGTGGTACTGGTATTTTGGATATGGTGCTGGAGTTAATTTTCCTGGTGCAGGAGCTCCGGTTGCTGTTACAAATGGTATGACCAATACCTTGGAAGGCGTTGCAACAATATCAGACGCTGCCGGAAATTTATTATTTTATACTGATGGATCAACGGTTTGGAACAAATTACACGCTATAATGTGTAATGGTACAGGTTTATTGGGTAATGGTTCATCAACACAATCGGGTGTTATTATTCCAAAACCTGGGGCGCCGAATATTTATATTTTATTTTCGGTTGCAACAGCTAATGGTGGATTCAGGTATTCTGAGATCGACATGAGTCTTTGTGCAACAAATGGTTCAGTAACCGTAAAGAATAGTTTCTTATATCAATCTAATACAGAAAAATGTACAGCAGTAAGACACTGTAATGGTGTTGATTATTGGGTAATAAGTCATGATCTTACTACAGGGTTCAGATCTTACCTTGTTACTGCGGCCGGTGTAAATGCGGTTCCGGTTATTTCTAATGTTGGATCAAACAATCCAAGTCCTGGAATTGGTTATTTAAAGGCTTCTTTTAACGGTGCTAAATTAGCGTATGGTGTTTATATTAATGGTTTCTTAGAGATCCTCGATTTTAATCCAAGCTCAGGTGTTGTTACAAATCCTATAACTATTAATAATCCTGCTTTTGCTCAAGCGTACGGAGTTGAGTTCTCGGGCGATAATTCAAAAATTTATTTTGGAACGTATAGTCCAAACAGAATTCACCAGGTCGATCTTTGTGCTGGTAGCCCTGCGGCTATTATTGCTTCTACAGTTCTTATTGGTACATCGGCAAACAATGTGGGTGCATTACAAATGGGCCCTGATGGTAAAATTTATATGTCAAGAAGTCAAGCTCCCTGGTTGGGCGTTATTAATAGTCCAAATGTAGCTGGTGTTGGTTGTAATTTCGTTGATGCAGGTGTTTCTTTAAACGGAAAAAATGCAGGTGCTGGTTTACCTAATTTTATTTCAACCTATTTTCAAGTACCACCACCACCTATAACAAGTACTGTAAATTGTTTGAACGTTAATTTTACATCACCTACGGTTAACGTTGTTAACTGTGCGTCGGCGGCAAATGCTATTACAAGTTATTCATGGAATTTTGGTGATCCGGGTTCAGGGCCTTTAAATACATCTGCTATAGCAAATCCTTCACACGCGTATCCGTCAACAGGCACCTTTTCGGTTAATCTTATTTTATTTTACGCTTGCGGAAGCAGTACTTTAACACACACAGTAAGTGTTATTAGTTGTTCTCCTCAAGTAATTGCAAACAGTCCAACTATTTGTTCGGGTAATTGCGCTGCTCTTACGGCAACAGCAAATGGCGGAACTGGTCCGTATACATACACTTGGACACCAAATATTGGTGCGGGTGCAGGCCCACATAATATATGCCCTGGCGCTACAACAATTTATTCCATCAGCATCACAGATGCTATGAATATTACAGTTTCAAATACATGTGCTATTGTTGTAAATCCAACACCTACCATGGTAATAATACCAACCAGTCCTACCATGTGTATGAATAATTTTAATGGATCGGCAAATACACTTACAATTAATGCAGTTGGTGCAACTACTTATACATGGATCGGCATCACCGGTATTACACCTAATGCAACTTCAGGTTCTCAGGTAATTGCAACGTCAATCCCTAATCAACCAATTGGAACAGGTTCTATCATTGGAACAATTGGAAGTTGTACAAGTATGGCAACCTTCACAGTGGGTTCAATTCCAAATCCAATTATTGCAGTTACATCTGCAAGTATGTGTGATGGCACAAGCGCAACATTAGTAGCAAGCGGTGCTTCTACATATGCATGGAATCCCTTCAATACATTAAATTCAGCAACAGCTGCTACTGTTATTGCTACGCCAACAATCACCACGGTATACAGTGTTGTTGGTACAAGTTTAAATTGTAATAGTATCACCGAAACAGCAACGGTTGTGGTGGCTCCTAATCCAACGGTAATTATCTTGGCACCGAATGCAACAATTTGTGCAGGTTCAGCTTTTGCGTTAAATGCTAATGGCGCAACAAACTATACTTGGTCACCTGCAAGTTCGTTGAACATGAGCAATGGTCCAAGTGTTATCGCAAATCCTATGACGACAACAAATTATATGGTAATTGGAGAGTTAAATACATGTACTGCTATAGCAATTCAGCAAGTATCGGTTATTCCTTTACCAAATGTAATGGCCGTTGCCGATAAAACACTTATTTGCGAAGGCGACAAAGCTAATATTAATGCAAACGGCGCATACAACTATCAGTGGAGTCCTGCTACCGGTTTAAGTAGTACAACTTCAAATTTTGTAACTGCTAGTCCTGCCGTAACAACGCTTTATACATTAATAGGTTCAAATGGAATTTGTTCGGGCACATTAGCTCTTACTATTGCTGTGGTTCCTCGTCCGTTATTTAATTTATCTACTTCTAACTCTAAAATATGTTTTGGAACTAGCTCAACTCTATTTGGTTCAGGTGCGCAATTCTATTTGTGGTCTCCAAATACAAATATGACTTTCCCAAATGCAAATACGGCAGTTGTTTCTCCAAGTGTAACTACAAACTATACTGTAACCGGATATAATGCTTTAGGTACACAAACCTGTCCACTAACTAAAGAAATTCAAGTGGAAGTTGTTCCTACGATCAATGCGGCATCCTGTGCAAACATGACCATCTGCGCTGGCGAATCGGTTAAGTTAAGTTCTGGCGGTGCTAACACATTCCAATGGTTACCTTCAGGAAGTTTGAGTAATGCAAATATCCAAGATCCATATGCTCAACCTAATATTACAACCGTATATACAGTAATGGTTTCGCAAGATGGAAATTGTACTCGCACGGCAACAGTTCAGGTAAAAGTAAACCCATTACCTGATGTAAATGCAGGAGAAGATATGATCATTAACCTTGATGAACCAATGTATTTAAATGGTTCTGGTACAGGTACACTTAAGTGGATCTCAGGTGAAGAGGTATTTTGCGCAGATTGTCCGGTTACTCAAATAATGCCTAAAAATTCTGGTTGTTATAAATTACAAGCTGTGTCTTCTCAAGGTTGTTTAAGAGTGGATGAGGTTTGTGTTGAAGTTACAAAGGATCACAACATCTATATACCAAGCGTATTTACTCCAAATGCAGATGGTAAGAACGATGTGTTCTTAGTTTACGGAACAGGTTTAAATAAAGTGGAAATGATTATTTTTGATCGTTGGGGTGAGAAACTATATACATCTAATGATCAATTAAAGGGTTGGGATGGAACATTTAAAAGTGGTGAAGTAAAACAAGATGTGTATACATACTTGATCAACTACACTTCTTTAGATGGTAAAAAACACACTAAAACAGGACACGTAACTTTACTAAAATAAAAAACAACAACATATGAAAAAGATATTTTTAATGGTTGCTTTGGTTACAGGAATTTGCGGAACAGGTGTTTCGCAAAGCGCTGAGAAAGCTTTAAAGACTAACAAATGGTATTCTAATGCAGATCTTGGTGCAACAAACATTGTGTTAAGTAAAACACTTGCTACAAAAGCACCATTTGATGTTAAGTTCGAAGGAAATAACAACATGAATTATTGTTACATTGTTAAGTCGGCAATAATGGATGCACAAGGAACCGTAATAGATTCTGGAACTCACTATTGCGATTCTCAGTACACCTATGAAGTAAAAGGAGATCTTCTTACCGTAAAATACCCTTTGGTAAAATGGTTCTATAAAGTTAAGTCTCTTAAAAATGGAGATATTGAACTTATATTAAGTCCAAACGAACAGTAATAAGATGTTAGGTTTAATTTTAATGGTCCCGGCAGAAATGTTGGGATTTTTTTTTGAGGATTTTTCTGAATTAGTTTTTGTGCCTTAACTAGTCGAGCTTCAAAAACTCTGTAAGCCTTGTTATTATTGAGTTTGTTTAAAAATAGTGCGAAAAAAAATCTATCGAAAAAAGTAAAAAAGGATTAAAAAAGCGGCAGATGTTTTTAAGTGTAAATTAAACCGTAATGCTGCGCCAGGGATAGAACGAAAAGCCTTGTTTAGGGCTTTGCTTAATGTTTGCGCAACGAGTAGGCTTCGCTTTTTCTGCGGAGACCCCGCAGTGCGACAAACATAGCAAAGGACAAACAAGCTTGAAGTGATAGCCCGATTAGGCGCCCAAATAATAAAAATAATTTTTGAGGTTCGACTAAATAGTATGGAAATGGAGATGAGCAAGCTGGCATATATTGTTCGACTAACTGATGCTAAAACTCATGAAATCCTTGCTGGTAGTATTGAAGGAGCCATAGATGGTACAAGCTAAGGGAGAGAGCGGTAGCTGGAAGTATTAAAAAAGGACAGCTAAGCATTCGTAAAAATTTGTATATTTATTCTTGTATTTTAAGATCCTGCACATGAAGAAAATATACCTCGCTCTAACTATCATTTTAACATTAACTATTGGCCATGCACAAGTGGCTAATTACGTTTTTAATCAATTCATTGGAACATATACTTCGCTTAATGTGCCGGGTTCAACGGTAGTTGCCCAGGGGTTTCAAGATGATAACGCTTATGGTAATATCCCAATTGGTTTTTCATTTTTGTATAACAATACCACATATACATCTATTGGTGTAAGCACAAATGGTTGGATTACTTTTGGATCGTATTTTCCTAATGATAATTTTGCGCCAATAAGTAACTCTGGCGGTAATGGCGATGGTATTTCCATATTAAGTGGTGATATGCAATTAGGAGCTTATCATACGGCAACAATAACAAGCGGAAGCAATGTTATAGGATTAACTTACACTGTTGCTTCAACATTATTTGCTATTGGTGATGGAGTAAGCGGTACGGGAATTCCGGGAGGAGCAACCATAACCGGATTAAGCCCTACTAATTTAACTATTTCAGCAAATGCAACCGGTAACGGAACAACATTTACGTCGCCGGGAATCATTTCTTATTTATGTATAGGTACAACTCCTAATCGTGTATTCACTATGCAATGGAAACGCCAAAGCAGATATAGCAATAACGGAACTGGTATTGATGATTATATCAACTTGCAAATAAAATTGCACGAAACAACCAACATAGTAGATCTTATTTACGGTAGATGCGGTACAAACAATACAAATACTCAGCCAAGTGAAACAGGGTTAGTTGGATCAAATAATTTAGATTTTAATAACCGTGATGTGCCCGCGTTTGTAAACTGGCAAACATCTAGTGCAGGTACAGCGAATAACGTAACCTGTATGTTTGGAATAAATAATACAGTGCCTCAAAATTTAACCTATCGATGGACACCTCCAGCGCCTTGCTCCGGAACGCCGGCTGCAAATACTGCTGTTTCGTCTTCATCTTTAGCTTGCATGGGCGGTAATGTAAATTTAAATCTAAGCGCAACGTATTCATTAACCGGCTTAATTTTTGTTTGGAGTTCGGCATCTTCATTAGCAGGACCATATTCTCCTATCAATACATCAAGCTTAAGTGCGCTTACTGCAACAAATGTTACCACAAACACTTGGTATATTTGCACAATTACTTGCACTAATAGTTCGCAGAGTTATACCACGGCTTCTATTGGCGTTACCTCGGTTGGTTCAATAACAAATACTACGCCTTACTTTGAAGGTTTTGAAAGTTTGCAGTTGAATAATTCATTGCCTAATTGCTCATGGGCGTCTTCAAATCCAACAAATATTTGCCAAACGTATACATCTATGGCTAGCAACAACCGTTATCCAAATTCAGGAAATAAATTTGCAGCATTTAAATTTGGAACGAATACAATTGGCGACTACTTCTATTCAAATGGAATAAAACTTTTTGCAGGCATTACATATTCTGCAGAGGTGTTTTATGTAACCGATGGCGGAAATGGTTGGTCAGAATTTTCTATGTATTATGGAGCATCACAATCTACTACCGGGTTAGTGAATATTGCTACAGAAACGTCAACCGCAAATTTAACTAGCATGTTCTATCTTCCCTTAACCAATACGTTTGTTGTACCAAATTCTGGTTATTATTATATAGCCATAAAAGCTATAGGAAATACAACCCCATGGTTTTTATCGTGGGATGATCTTTCAGTTACAGCGCCATGTAATTTAAATACTCCAACCTTATCTATTACTGGAGGAACTTTAGCGCAATGTGCAGCAACGCCTGTAAAATTAACTGCAAGTGGTGCCGATACCTATAATTGGAGTACAGGGCCGCTTACTTCTACCGTTAACGTTATTCAAACAATAAATACAAGCTACACAGTTTCAGGATTTGGCCCAACCGGATGTTTAGGAACTGCAATGATCACAGTTTCGGTAGAGCCATTACCAACAGTAAGTATTACACCGCTTACACAAAGTATTTGCGTTAGTGATGTTGCAACTATTACGGTTAACGGGGCTTTAAGTTATACTTGGAATCCAAGTAACTCTTTCGCATCATCATTTACACTGAGCCCTGCTGCAAGCAATGTTTATTCGGTAAGCTATACCGGAGTAAATAATTGTATTGCTACTTCAACGGCACAGGTGGATGTATCACAATGTGTAGGCTTAAATAAATTAACGGTTAATACCGAAATAAAAATCTATCCAAATCCAACGCAAGGAATAATTACTATCTGCGATTCTAATGCAGGAACTAAAACCATAGAGATAACGGATATAACCGGAAGAGTGATACAAAAGAAAAACGTTACAGGATCTATTTGTCAAGTGGATCTAAAGGAATTCTCAAAGGGTATTTACTACCTTAAAATAACTTCAGAAACTTCAACAGAGATAACAAAAGTGATCAGGAATTAATTCCTGATCACTTTTGTTGAGAATACAGCTTCGCCATTATCTAAAATGATCACTTGGTAAATACCGTTAGCTTCTTTAGTAAGATCAATGTGTGATCCACTATTTAATTTAGTTTTTTGAATCACTTGTCCAAGATGGTTAAAAATCACCACTTCAAGTTCTTGAGTTAATGATGTTTTAATAAAGAATACACCTTCACTTGGATTTGGATATATAGAGAAATCAGTATTAGTTGGGTTTAATTGATTGATGGCCGCGCACCAAGAAACAATTAAGTTGTAAGTAGCAGTGTTCACACAGCCATTAATATCTGTTCCTGTAACTGTATAAAGCGTTGTAACGGTTGGGGTAACTGTAATACTTTGCGAAGTAGCACTGGCATTCCATACATATGAAGAAGCACCTCCGGCAGTGATCACTGCCGCTTCTCCGTCGCAAATAATCGAATTAGTACTAGTAGCTGTAATATTTGGTAATTGATTTACTGTAACATTTACGGTGGCTGTATTTGAACATCCTCCGGTTGTTCCGGTAACAGTGTAAGCTGTTGTTATAGTAGGAGTAACACTAATGCTTGCAGATGTTGAACTATTATTCCAAACATAAGATGCACCACCACTTGCTGAAATATTAGCGCTATTACCAATACAAATTGGTCCGGAATTTAAAGTTGAAATGGTTGGCGTCGCATTTACCGTAATGATTTGAGTAGCACCGCAGCTTGTTAATGTTCCGTTGGTGGCAATGAGCGTTACTGTATAAATTCCGGCTGCATTATAAGTTGCGCTAGGATTATTTATAGTAGAAGTTGCGGGCGATGCACCGGTTAATGTCCAGTTCCAGGTATTTGGACCACCCGTTGATGCATCTGTAAAATTAATTGGCGAACCACTACACATCACCGAGTTTGTTATAAATGCGGAAGCGATTGAAGGAATGTTGTTTGAAGTTATGCGCATATAATATCTACCTAAACTTCCGTAATCAGAATAGTTTGCCGATCCTCCACCATCTATAACAAAGTAATAACTACCTGCAGGCAAATTTATACCAACTAAGGTATTGAGTTTTGCTAATGGTGTATCAATTGCTAGTGATGCTGTTGCATTGAATAATTGAAAACGAACATCCAAATTTGCTGCATCATAAACTCCAACAGTAGTGTCTAAAGCCCATGGTTTTACATTAAATGTCATGTAGCGATTAGTGCAAATACTGAATTTATAAACATCAACATCCGTTGGTGTAGTTATCATTCCAGAATCAACCAATAAGGTTGTATTAGTATTGATCGTTTTTCCTGTTGCAAGTGTATTCCCAACATCATCCAAGGTATAATTTAAAAAAGCAGCGCCGGTAATTCCATTTGATCCATGATCGAACTGAATGGTTGTGCAAGTATTAGAATTTGTACCGTTGTGCCATATGGTAACATTTTTAGAATAGCCTACGCCCATTATTGGTGCCCAGCCTGCAGTACCACTACCTATGCCATTATGGTACTCGGCAGTTTTTGCGCACAAACCATTCCAAATACTTTGATGCTTTAAACTTAAAGTGTGTCCTGCTTCATGCGATCCAGCTTCAGCGCAATTTTTAGCACTATAGCCTAGCATGTTTTCAAATACCCAACATGGTGTATCAGGGTTTCCGCCCCAGGTAAACGAATTTAAATAAGCAACACCTCCAACAGATGAAGGATACCAAGTGCTCGAAGGGGTGATCACAATGCGCATCCGTGTAGTTGGAGTTGCGGCATTAAATTTGGCAACATCGGTTGTTAAGTTCACATCAAACGGCATAAAATCTTCTGCCATGCGACGCCAAATATTTGTCATGGCCGCAGAACTTAATGTAGAGGGCAAAGCAGTAATGGTTGGATTACTGGTTGATGAATTCCATGGTGTGCCTATTACAACCTGTCCGTCAAAATCAAGATATAATACCTTGTGAACTACAGAAGGTTTGCTGTTGAGGATAGGAATTTGCGAATACATGGTATTTGCAAAACAAATAGTGATAATCAAAAGTAGAATTTTTCCCATGGTAATGTGTTTAAATGTTATTCAGATAGAATATCGTCTTTTAGACATTGAGTTAATATGAAACCTTTATCGGTTGATTTGCTATTATAAAATATCGAATTATCACTTGATACAATATAAAGGATCTTCGAATCCTTGCCATTGATCTGCACAAAAAGTTCAGCGTTCTTAAAATAGCTGAGTTTTAATTTCAATTGTTTATTCTCTAGGTAAGAAGAATTAATCAACACCGTTGAACCATTAATGTATTTATTGGTTTTGCTTTTTGTAATCTCGTTTACGCGGCATGCAAATAATTTGTCGAGACTAGCTTTGTCAATAATAAATGATGTGGGGTTTTTTGAACTTTTGGTTTTAACGGCTTGTGCAAAAAAGGAATTGCTAAAACCAACGATAGCAAAAAGTAGAACTGTTAAACGCATAGATTTTTTCATAACAGGTGTTTAGTTGACCAAATATAGTAAAATAATGGATTAAGCACAATGGGAATTAACATTTAGCGTGGTAGTTTTCCCTTGGGTTTATGATTAGTTTTGTGAAGAATATGGCATGCTTCAAATACATAATTCTTGTTCTAATATGTTTGGTATTTACACGTTGTTCGTGGATAGAACTGTTTGTGATCATAAATGAAAGTGATAAAGCCATTTTTGTGAATTACGAGATCACTGAGAACTCGGGAGTTTTTTCGTTGTTCTATCCACATCCAAACATGTGTGTATTGAATTCTTCAGATGAAATAGAATGGGGCAAGGAGATGGCATTTGCTGATGAAGATAGCGCTGCTAATAAAGTAAGTGTTGCTATTCCTCCTAGGTCGGCATTAGTGTTTGGCGGCTTGAACAACGATAAGTATAAAAGCTACGATCAGAAATTCATTAATGGACGTAACTTTAATTTGAAACAACTACAATTATTATTCAATAATAAGATAATAGATATCATTCCTGCCAACTTCGATAAGCACTTTAAAAAACACCATGGACAAATTCGGTTTGTTATCAAGTAAGCTTCTAAATGCTTGTAAACAAAACCCCTATTTCTTTTTTTACTACTCATACTATTCTGTAGCCCTTGTACATCAAGGCATCCAAGGTATTTAAGCTCCGGAAGTCCCTCCAGCACCTTGTTCACAAAGTCTTGTTGATATTGTTCCTTTAAAGAACTGAATCTAGCCCCAACACATCATAGCTTTGTAATGCCTTGAAAATGAAATTATTATTAATGGTTAATTAAACTCGATTTAAAAAAATTTAGGTAAATGAGAAATTTAGCAATTGTAATAAGTGTGATGATGTTATCTTTTACGGGCGGAAAGGAAATCCCTGCTTCCATTAAAAGATCTTTTGTTGAGCGCTTCCCTACAGCGCATGATATTAAATGGGAAGGAAATTCGCAATCGCAATACGAAGTTGGGTTTGTTCATGAAGGAAAAGATAAAATAGCTGTGTTTTTACCTGATGGCACATTTAAAGAAACGGAAATTGAAATAAAAATTTCTGAAGTTCCAAAGCGCGTATTAAAAGCGGTTGGTAAAAAGTATCCTCTTTCAAAAATTTCTTTCGCGCTTAAAATTCAAAGGAGTAATAATACTACCGTATACGATTTAGAAGTGAACACAGGAGTGGAAGACCTTGATATAACCCTTGACCCTATGGGTTACGAGGTTGATTGATCAGATCTTTTTTAAAAACTCTGTTCTTAGAACAGTTTTAGAACCATCTAATTTACAATCAATCTCATCTGGATCATCTGTTAATTTAGTATTTTTTGCAACTTTTCCACGTTTTAAAACAAGCGACGAACCCTTTACTTTAAGATCTTTGATAAGAGTTACCGAATCTCCATCGCTCAAGATGTTCCCATTGCTGTCTTTTACTTCCATTGTTTTAATTTTTTCAAATATATCTATTATCCTTAGATTGTAAGCAGGATTCTATGGTCTATTTGCGTTAAATGCTTTTATTATTTCGGAAAAAGTGTACTTTTGTCACCCTTGAATCTAGATTACACATACATTACATTGTTTGGTTTTAAGTTGTTTGAACCGGTTACTATTTTAACCAATTCCATCATCACTATATATTGTTTATTTGTCTATTTCCGCACACAAAAGTTCAATCACCAGATCTCAAGGCATTGGGGAATATTTTTTTTATTAATGAGTTTAAGCTCTTTGTTTGCTTCTTTAACTCACGGTATTCACAGTCAATTGGGCGATGCATTTTTACGGATCACGTGGTTCTTAATGAATTCTGTTTCGCTTATAGGAATATATTTTTTTTACCGTGCTGCTTTCATCTATTCAAATTTGGAAAAAGAGAATACCACTCAAATATTCAATTACACTGCAGTAGTATGGATGATCTCATTATTAGTGATCACACTATTTTTAAATAATTTTTTACTCATCAAAATTCACGCCGGAATTGTACTGTTTTATTCGCTCATAGTACATTTTATTACGTTTAGAAAAAATCAAGCGGGAAGCGGTTATATCGTTGCCGGTATCATCATCTCTTTTTCATCTATTATTGTACATAGCCTTAAGCTTTCTTTTGGCGAATGGTTCAATTATAAAGATATTTCACATGTGATCGTTCTTACATCCATGATATTCCTGTTCAAGGGAGTAAAAACACAAATCTCCCCTGAATTAGTGGTGAGCACTAATTGAACTGAACTTAAATCCCTTTTCCGAAAAGTGTTGCAATGTTTTTGTGAGAGCATATTTTACATTTCCATCGGCCTTAATATTATCGTGAAAAAGAACAATGCTTCCATCTTTTGTATGGCGCATAACATTTTTCAAACATTGCTCAGCGCTTATGTTTTCGTAATCGTAACTGATCACGTCCCAAAAAATAATTTTGTAATTTTTTCTTAGTAGTGCGCGATACTGACTTTTGCGCAATTGACCATAGGGTGGACGAAACAGTTTGCTTTTTGTAAGCGCCTCACAAGCTTCGGTGTTTTTAATGTATTCTAGTAAACTTGAGTGAAAACCTTTGATATGATTTTGTGTGTGATTGGCAACCCGGTGCCCTTCTTTAATAATGCGATCAAAAATGGTTTTGTTCTTGATGATGTTTTCTCCTACGCAAAAAAAAGTAGCTTTCGCGTCGAATTTTTTTAGTTCATCTAATATCCATTCGGTTAATCCCTCAATTGGGCCATCATCAAACGTAAGGTAAATGGTTTTATCCGATCCGTTTAATTCCCACACAGCCTTCGAAAAGAATTTTTTCATCCATTTCTTAGGCTGTATGAGCAATAAATTATTCAAACGGTACTATTATTTAAGTTCAATAGGACTGGCTTCTTGCTGCCCTTCCTCATTAGCTTCTGGCATTAGATCCTCAGGAGGAACGATTTTGCTTAAACGCATCATGAATTCCTTAGCAAGTTTTTCGTCTTTGAATTGCTGTGCTAATCCTGCTAAACGTTTCATGATCTCCTTAGCTTGGTCCATTTCTCGTTGAAATGCAATGCGGTGATTTCTTTTTTGTTTATTGTAAATAATATAATCACCTTCAAAAATGTCAAATAATTTTTTTGACAGTTCGGTGGCTTTTTGTTTTTCTCCCATTTGATAGTAGGCTGCCGCCATTGTAAATACAGTTCCATCGTACGGTACATTTTCTTCAGGAATTACGGTTAAACATTTGTCCAAAACAGTTTTGGCTTTTGTATTTTTGCCTTCGTTAATTAAAGCTTGAGCTAAAATACTCATCTGCATACGTAAATTGCCTGCCATACGTGTACTGGTTTCATCTAAATTCACGCCAGGTTTATCTAATCCACCCCAAATGAATTTTTCCATGATGTTTTTGTACATGATCTCTGTATTCACACGCCCACCTTGTCCTGCTTCCATCTCCGTTTGTTTGATAGGCACAAAACGATAAGCTAAACCTTCCAATTGGAAATATTTATCTAAACCAACGTAAGCTTCATTGCCGGTTGTAACAGCAAAGTAAATAGGTCGTTTCCAATCGTTATGTGCAATTAAGTCTAAAACCATTAAGTCGTTCTTAGTGATATACCCTCGGTTTCCAAGATCCCATGAAATACGTTTAGTTAAACGTGCAGTATCTTTTACCGCGATCACTTTGTTCTTCATCACTTTCAGTGAATCTACATTCACATAAAATTCTTTTGATGGAATGTAATCGATCCAAGTGCCGTTATTGTCAAATTTATTTTCCTGATCATCACTTGAAACAAAATCAATGGCGTCTTTTAACTTCATTGGTTTACTATCACGAGCCATAATATAAACCACTTCGCGTTTTGACGAGATCAGTTTTTCTTCAGGAATAGTAAATGGAACCGGCGCACTTTCATAAGCGGCTCTGCGCATTTGTGATATGTACCAATCGGTTTGCAATAAACTTAAATTTACAACACGCACATCGGTTCGTATGCCTTCTACCTCTTGCGCGTACCACAAAGGAAAAGTATCATTATCTCCATTTGTAAATAAAATGGCATTAGGAGCGCATGATTGTAAATAATTTATTGCACAGTCTCTTGACAAAGAACGTAACGAACGATCATGATCATCCCATCCTTCTTTAGCCATGATACCCGGAACGATCATGCTAAACGCAGTAGCTCCAATGGCAACAAAATTCCCTGTCATTTTTTTAGAAAGGAAATCGTATAAAGCGATCACACCAAATCCTATCCAAATAGCAAAGGCATAAAAACTTCCGGCGTAGGCATAATCTCGCTCACGAGGCTGGTAAGGTGTTTGATTCAAATAAATAACAATGGCTAATCCTGTTAGTAAAAAGAATGCTAAAACGATCCATGCATCTAATGCTTTTCGTCGGAAATGGAATATAGCTCCAAGCAAACCAAGTATCAATGGTAAAGCATAAAGGTGATTAGTTGCTTTATTATTTTTATCGCGATTGATCACTAAACTTGTATCCGAATCCAATCGTGCATTATCTAGCGCAGTAATACCTGTTACCCAATTTCCTTCCATGGTGTTTTTTAGTAATCCCTGTTGATCATTTTGCCTGCCAGCAAAATTCCACATGAAATATCTAAAATACATGTACATTACTTGGTACGATACAAAATAATTCATGTTGGCTATAAAGGTTGGTATCTCTACAGTTTCCGGCTCTCCGGTTCTGGAATTCTCTACCAATTTATTTTTATGGTTACGCGCTACATTGCCCCAATACTTGTATGCTGTTTCGTGATGGGATTGACTACTCCACATTCGCGGAAAGAGCGTACAGAAATCTTTTTCATATTTAGGAATTGAATTCTTACGGTCATCAACTACAATATATTTTTTTGCTCCCGGTGTTTTATCACGCATATATATTGGATCTCCACTACCAAAATCTTTTGGGTTAATTGTTGGTGCGTTGTAATACTGCCCATACAATACTGGCCAATCGCCATATTGTTCACGTAACAAATACGATAGCATATTTGGAGCATTCTCAGGATCGTTCTCATCCATTGGTGTATTGGCTTGTGAACGAATTACTAAAACAAAGAATGAGGAATAACCAATTAGCAAGGTAGCTAAGCTTAAAAACACTGCATTTAATGTAACTGTTTTGCTTTTGTATTTATGTATAGCATATATTATTGCAATGAAAACCAATCGATATGCCATGCTCGATCCGCTGGGCGCTGCTATCAAAGCAATGAAAAAGAACACGATGGTTGTGTAGAAACCGATCTTGTATGCCCGCTCGCTTTTATTAACGGTATACATAATAAATGAGGTAAGCGAAACTATGAGCAATACAAAGTATATGAATGTTCCGGTATTGAAACCCATTCCTAGTTTGTTAGTGAAAAACACTTCGTAATCGGCAACAAATTTTACAACTTTTGGAATGATCATATTTTGTACGGCACCCAAAATAAGAACAGATACAACCCCGCAAGTAAAAAACCCTTTCCAGCTGAATTTGTATTTTTTAAAGTAGATCACATAACCAATAACAGGTATTACAAGTAAATTCAATAAATGGACACCGATTGAAAGTCCCATCATATAACTAATAAAAACTATCCATCTCATTGCAAGGGTTGGATCATGGGTATCTTCTTCATCCCATTTTAATATGGCCCAAAAAACTAAAGCAGTAAAAAAAGACGACATGGCATAAACCTCACCTTCAACTGCGCTGAACCAAAACGAATCGGAAAATGTATACGCTAATCCACCAACGATCCCGGCACCAAGAACTGCCCATTGTTGTCCTTTAGATAATTCAATAGCAGTACGGCCGTAAACTTTAAGAGCTAAACGCGTAACTGTCCAAAACAAAAACAAAATAGTGAATGAACTTGCTAATGCGCTCAAAATATTGATCATCATAGCTGCATTGGCAGGATTATCGCCACCAAACACGGCAAAGAATCTTCCGAGTAACAAGAAGAAAGGAGCTCCGGGTGGGTGTCCAACCTCTAATTTGTAGGAGCAGGCAATATATTCGCCGCAATCCCAAAAACTTGCAGTGGGTTCAATTGTACTGCAGAAGGTGTATGTTGCTACGGCCCATACTAACCAGCCAATAATGTTGTTTAAATTTTTAAAAGATTGGGTCATGCTATTTGCTTTGTTAAGGTTTGCGAATATACTGATTTTCGGTGCTTTAAATTAAAGTAAATTTCAGCAATTTTATTGCTCATTTATGATTTTTTTGTAATTTCGCAGCCTAGTTCTTGCAAATAATGCCCGATCGTCTAATGGCAGGACTTCGGTTTTTGGTACCGACTATGTTGGTTCGAATCCAGCTCGGGCAACAACAAAACCCAACCACGCAGTGGTTGGGTTTTATGCATTTTATATCGAGCCTCAAGCTTTTATAGCTTGAAGGCGAAAGATAAAATGCATAAAACATGAAGCGACGCAGGAGCTTTGGTTTTGTTGAGCATCAACCTCCTTTTTTGGATCAGCGTAGCTAATCCATATCGAGCCTCAAGCTTTTATAGGTTGAAGGCGAAAGATTTGAATCCAAAAAACCTTATTTTTAGCCCATGGTGAACTTCACCACCATTATCGAAAAATTCAATAAGCAAGGCGAAAAAACAGGCTGGACCTATATTTTTATTCCATTTGATATAGCTGAAAAAATAAATCCAAAAATAAAAAAGTCGTATAGTGTAAAAGGCAAGATCGATAGTTTACCGATAAAGCAAATGGCCTTGATACCCATGGGAAATGGTGATTTTATCATCCCCTTAAAGGCTGATCTGCGCAAAAAAATAAAGAAACAAAAAGGTGAGGAAGTAAAATTGTCGATCGAGCTCGACACTTCTGAATTTAAGATCAGTACCGATTTTTTGGAGTGTTTAAAGGAGGATAGTACGGCAGAAAAATTCTTTAAAGCACTTACACCTGGGCATCAAAAATATTATTCTAAATGGATAGATGAGGCCAAAACAATTGAAACAAAAAGCAAGCGTATTGCGCAAGCCATGGAAGGTTTTAAAATGAAATTGGGCTTCCCGGAAATGCTTCGCTATTTTAAAGCACAAAAAGATAAGTTGAAATAATACCTACTGCCTCCTCTTTGGTACATTTCACCGACTCCCTCATACAACATGCCTAATTGCACTTGAATTCGCATCTTTACCACTGTATCTTTACAAAAAAAAGAACATGGAAGATCAAAACATAACACCAATACCTGAAGAGAATTGGAATAAGTGGGAAAAGCAGAACAAAAGAGGGAAAGTTATTGGAGGAATATTTGTAGTATTTTTTGGCGCATTATTTTTAGCAAAAGAATTGGGTGCCGCAATACCGGATTGGGCAATATCCTGGAAAACAATTTTTATAGCTATTGGTTTGGCCATTGCCATTAAAAGTAATTTTAAACGATTAACATGGTTGGTGTTTGTAGGTATTGGAACGGCATTTATTGTTTGCGATCTGTATCCGGAATTAAATTTGCGTCATATCATATGGCCCTTGCTTATAATTTTAGTAGGAATGGTGATGATATTTAAACCGCGTAGAAAGTACGATTCTAATAGTTGGAATCGTTGGAAGCACCACCAAGGTCATTATAAAGCAAATAATGATTGGTGTAATAAAGAGGCAGTTGATAGCAGTGATGATCATATTGATTCTACAACATTTATGGGCGGCATAAAAAAAAACGTGATCTCAAAAAATTTCAAGGGTGGAGAAATAACCAATGTAATGGGTGGAGCAGAATATAATTTGAGTCAGGCCGATTTTAAAGAAGCCGTTACCTTAGAAATAAATCAAGTGTTTGGAGGTACAAAACTCATTATTCCATCGCACTGGGAGCTTAAGTCGGAATTGGTGGCTGTGCTAGGAGGAATAGATGACAAAAGACCAATTCAAACCAATGTGGTTAGTGCCGAACATAAGATCTTGATCTTAAAAGGAACCACTGTTTTGGGCGGAATAGAAATAAGAAGTTAAACAATTAAATAATTTTATTATGAATTCATACATCGTAAAACTCATCTTTAATATTAATATTGGCGATGGAAAACATCAATCGCAATTTGATGAGCAAACTATTCTAATAAACGCATCAAGCCTTGAAGACGCTTTTTATAAAGCTAAAACACAAGGGAGGATCTTGGAAGAAAAATTCAGCAATGATAAGGATCAATCGGTAGAATGGAAATTTATCGATGTGGTAGATATCTTTGAGTTGAGATCGTACAAAAATGGCGATCCATTGTATTCAACCACGCACGAAACCCACGATACAAGCTCATTTATAGATTATATACACCATCGTTCGCAAATAATCCAAACAAAATTGCTAAGTTTCGCCTAAACATTTGACCACGGGCCTCATATATTCAACCAGTAGAGCATTTTTTGTTTTGGCATTATCGTTGATAGCATTTACTGCTGTTCATTGGTTTGTGCTGTTTAAAATGAGTGTTGAGTGTAAGCTAGCTGTAGTAGATGCATCTATTTCAAATTTGCTTTTAGCCTTCATTGCTATTATTACCGTACTCATTTTTAAGTTTTATCAACCCGGCAAAGCAAATCGATTGTACCGAGCAGCGTATGTTTTGGCAGTTGTGTTCGTTTATCAGTATTTGTTGTCGCACATTTTGAAATTCGTATTTGAAACAAATGGAATTCATTTGCAATTTGTTGAAAGATCAATGCCGGTGAGGGCCGTGATCGCGTTACTGGTTATTTCTTTTATTACCATCACTCATTGGTTGGTTATCTATTTACGTGAAAAGGAATTGAACGAAAAAAATCAAAGCGAGATCGAGACCATGATGCGCGAAGCAGAACTAGTAAAATTACGTCAACAAATACAACCTCATTTTTTATTTAATAGTCTCAATTCTATAAATGCCCTTGTGATATCGCAGCCTCAGGAAGCACGTAAAATGGTGCAGCAATTGTCGGAATTTCTAAGAGGCACTTTAAAAAAGGATGAACAAAAACTGATTCCGTTGAAAGACGAATTAACACATTTGAATTTGTATTTGGAAATTGAAAAAGTTCGTTTTGGGCATCGTTTAAAAGTGGAAACAAAGAATTGTGAGGCTTGTTTAAAGAGTGATATTCCGCCTCTACTATTGCAACCTGTAGTTGAGAATGCAATTAAATTTGGCTTGTACGATACAACCGGCGATGTACTTATTACCATTGAAACTAAACTCCGGGATCATTTATTAACGGTTGAGATCACAAATCCGTTCGACGCAGAAACGCAACGTTCAAAAACCGGGAATAATTTTGGTTTAGAGTCTATTCAACGTCGTTTATATTTGTTATTTGCACGCAAGGATCTTTTAAAAACACGAACCGAGAATGCAAATTTTATAACAACCATTTCAATTCCGCAAATAAAATGAAATTCATGCAAAAAAATAAAACACACCTAATGATCATTCCGTGCGACAAAAATTTGAAATAAAATTCACATGAAAAGGGCTATTATAATCGACGACGAACCATTGGCAAGAACTGTTGCGCATGAATACTTATTGCAACATGCCGACATTGAATTGGTGGCGCAATGCGGTGATGGATTTGAAGGGGTGAAAGCAATTCAGCAGTTTAAGCCCGATATTATTTTTTTAGATATTCAAATGCCAAAGATAAGTGGTTTTGAGATGTTAGAATTGATAGAGGACAAGCCCGCTATAATTTTTACAACAGCATTTGATGAATATGCTATCAAAGCATTTGAAGCAAATGCCATTGATTATTTATTAAAACCTTATAGCCAAGATAGATTTAACTCGGCGCTTGAAAAATGGAGGCTTGGAGCAAACAAGCATGAAGAGAGGGTTGAAAAATTATTGAGCACAACCCAGTTATACGCTGAGGAAACAAATCGTATTGTTATAAAAAACGGAAGTGATATTCGCATTGTTCCAACTCAGGATATACATTACATCGAGGCTTACGACGATTACGTGAAGATATTTACAAAGGAGACCTATTACCTCAAGAAAAAGACAATGAATTATTACGAGTCGGTGCTTAATACTAATGATTTTTTTAGATCACATCGTTCGTTCATCGTTAATTTAAAGGAGCTTACGCGCATTGAACCGATGGAGAAAAATTCTTACGTGGCAGTGTTGCGTTCGGGTAAAAAAGTACCTGTAAGCCGTACCAGTTATTCGCAGTTAAAAGAAAAATTGGGGATCTAATTAGTCGTCCCTCAAAAACTCTGTAAGCCTTGTTATTATTGAGTTTGTTTAAAAATAGTGCGATAAAAATCTCTCGAAAAAAGTAAAAAAGGATTAAAAAAGCGGCAGATGTTTTTAAGTGTAAATTAAACCCTAATGCTGCGCCCGGGATAGAACGAAAAGCCTTGTTTAGGGCTTTGTGTAATGTTTGCGCAACGAGGAGGCTTCGCTTTTTCTGCGCAGACCCCGCAGTGCGACAAACATAGCAAAGGACAAACAAGCTTGAAGTGATAGCCCGATAAGGCGCCCAAATAATAAAAATACTTTTTGAGGTTCGACTAACTAATGCTTCATCAACTTCAACACCTTCTCAATATCCTCAGGTGTATCTATGCAGTGGCTTTCGTAAGTAGTTTCTGCGCATTTTATTTTGAAACCATTCTCTAACCAGCGCAATTGCTCAAGCGATTCGGCTTTTTCTAAAAAAGAAACTGGGAGTTTAGAAATTTTATCCAAAATATCTGCGCGATAAGCGTACATACCAACATGTCGGTAATAATCGTGTTTTAAATGCCAGTTCTCGGGCGTTTCATTCTTTATAAACGGAATAATACTCCTGCTAAAATAAAGAGCTTCTTTATGCTCGTTCAATACAATTTTTACTTCGCCAGTATCGGCAAGCATTTCGTAAGTATTGCATTTGATCATTTGAGTAGCTAATTCGGCAGTGCCATCACATACCTTAGCTAATGAATTTATTTGTTCGGGATGCAAAAAAGGTTCATCGCCCTGAATATTAATGATATATGTAGACTTTGAGTTACTTAATTTATATGCTTCATAACATCTATCAGTTCCGCTAGGATGATCTGCGCTTGTAATAATACATTTTATGCCTATCTCCTTACAATGTGCTTCAATACGCGCATCATCGCTTGCTACAACTAATTCAGTTAGAAGCGTTGCTTTTTTGCTTTGTTCAACCACGCGCTGCAGCATAGTTTTGCCATCTATCATTGCCAATGGTTTCCCCGGAAATCGAGAAGAGGCAAATCGAGCCGGAATGATGCCGATAATTGACATAATTTTAATTTAAAATGTAAAGGTAAGTAAAAAGTAACATCTATCTTTGCAACATCAATAACGTGAAGAAAATATTCGGTTCTATTTGTTTCCTTTTTGGAGCCTATCTGGCGCTAACTTCCTTTAGAGCAGGCAGACTTGAAACAAGCACAATTCTTCACAAAATGTATGATTCTATTCGTAATGTAAAAACCCTTAAGATTACTATTACTGCTATAGAGAGATTGGGAACTACTTATGCAAGTGCCGGTTCGGAGGTAAAGCTACAAATGAATCCGCGACGCTTATATTTCAATAATAAGGCAAAAAAACTTGAGATACTTTTTAATCAAAATACAAATAATAATAAAGCCCTTGTAAAGCCCAATCATATTCCAAATCTTAACCTCGATCCTAATGGAAATATGATGCGCAAGAACCAGCATTATACAATTCATGAATTAGGTTTTGATTTCATAGGTAGGTCAATTGCACTTACATTATCAAAGGACAAAGAGGGCCTCAAAAATTTTGTATATAAAGGCAAGAGTAAAAAATTTACCTATAATTGCTATTTGCTTCAATACGAAAACCCTAATTATGCGTATGTTGAATATACGGTTGGACCTAAAGAAACGGCTAGTTCTATAGCAGCCAAACTTATTGTAAACGATTACTTATTGCGCCACAAAAACGACTTATTGAACGATTTTGGCTTCCTTAAAAAAGGCAGGAAGATCCTGGTGCCTAATTTGTACTGTAAAAAGGCCGTGATATTTATTGACGAAAAGCTTATGTTGCCCGTCTCAGTGAGTCTTTACGACGATTCAGGCCTCTTTGAAAGCTATGAATACCCAAGTATGACCATCAATCCAACCATTAAGGCCGAAGAGTTTAGTAAGGACAATAAAGAGTACGGTTTTAGATAATTCATAAGGCTTTTGGCCTGTTAGAACTACCTTAATACAAAAGCATTTTTTTAATCAAAAAAAATTTATACTTTAAGGCAAATTTTATGCATTATGCGTAAACAACATTTAGCTATGAGGTATATTTTTCTACTGTTCATCACACTTAGTTTGAGTGGTTTTTCTCAAAAAAATAAAAAGAAAGCAATTGACGATACGAACTTTAAAATTGACTCGTTGCCAAACATTTTATTAAGAGAACTTAACCGTTACCGAGCTGAAAAAGGTTTAGACAGATTGGAATTTAATACCATGATGAACGAAGCCGCCGCTTTAAGTTCGGAAAAAATGGCCGCAGCCGGTAAAGATAAAATTGAACCTGCGAGCACTAAAAAGAATCTTAAAAAAGTTGGTGCAACCAAAAAGGGAGAAGAAGTTACCATGAAGGCGCCTATTAGTAAAGGAAGAGAAGCCTATAAAACCAACGAAGTTGCAAAAGTAATATACGAACGTTGGGAAAGTAATGTGAAAAATTTGTTGGTGCTTAATAATCCTAAGTATACACTTATAGGCATCTCATGCGCCATTGATGATGAAGGAAAGAAAGTATTTACCAGTGCAGTATTTGGCGGTTATGACATTAGGAACGAAGGAGTAGAGCACAAAAAAGAAATGGCTGTGCCTTACAATAAAACATCGAGTAAATTAAAAGATTTTGATGCTAAGAAATGTAAGAATTGTGAACGCTGGAGAAATTACGACGTTTTGTATAAAGGTTTAAGCGTAAGCGACGGAAAGGTTTATTTGGAGTTTAAAAATTCGCGCGAAATGCGTCGTTTATTGAAAAAAGCAAAGGATGGTTTAGCAGTTGACATTGTACAGCGTGATCAATATACCAAGGCAGATTATAATATTGTAGATAATAATATTTATAATAAAGGCGTGATGAATAAGGTGATCTACAAAGATAAATTCTTCAAAAGTAATTTGCTTACTAAAAATGTTGACAAGAAAAAGAAGAACAAAATAAAAGGCATACGAGTGATGATGGGAAAATTTAATCCTAAGATAACCGGTGATTACGAAATAAATTTAATTGTAGTGCAAGATGGAAAATATTGTAAAACAATTACGCGTGGTTATAACGAGAGTGGAAGTATAGATAGCAAAACTCCTATTGGTATTATGCCAATGAAAGGTAGTGTAGGTATAAAACCACCTTTTGAACCAAAATCTGAAAGTTCTATTCTTACATTTAATATTCCTTTCGCAAAAAATAAATTTGAATTCAAAAACGAGGATATTCAGCCATTTATTAATGCTATGAATGAGCCTGATTTTATTATTGATGGATTATATATTTACGCTTATTCAAGTATTGAAGGCGATTCGGTTGCCAATGCAAAACTTCAACGAAAGCGAGCAGAAAGTGTTACAAAGGTTTTGCAAGAGAAGCAAAAGAACGTTATCAAACCTACCGTTGAAACCCGCGATAGCTGGGGTTTATTTATGTTGGAGAACGAAGATGGAAAATATGCCAACTTAGTTAATATGGGCAAGAATAAAGCTATTAAAACAATTAATGGAGACCAAAAGCTGCAAGATGAATTAGAGCCTATTTTAGCGAAAGAACGTTTTGCTCAAATTGTAATGGATGTTACTTATGATGTAAGTGGTGATAAAGAACAAAAATTCTCTATCGTTCAATTTAACCGCGCGGTTAAAGCAGGAAATGCGCAACAAGCATTAAAGATCATGGAGTTTATTGGTAAACGAATGGTAGAAGGAAAATATCCTGAAAGTATTTTGGATAGCTTACGATTTGAAGAAAATTCTGCTAATGCCGCATTAACCAATAATCGTGTGTACTATCGTTATTTGAAACAAGGTTCGGTGGATGAAGATGATGAAGCCGTATTTGATGTTTTATTAAAAAGAGAGCAAGCTCACCCTGTGTTCAATTATAATAAAGTATTTTGTCAGTTAAACTTGGATAGCAATGCCGGAAATCCCGAGCATCAAGCCAAAATTCAGCAAACTATTGATGGTTTGTATGGAAAATTAGACAGTTCTTACGTTAATGGATTGAATATTGAGTGGCAATTTAAAATTATGGAAAGTTTAGATACTGCTGATAATGCTGATGCTCAAATTGACGCTTGTATTGCTCGCATAAAAGGATTTTATAATATTAAGGATGCAAGTTGGCAAAATGCACTTAAATTATCATACGTATTTAGCAAGAGTAAAGATTATAGATACGCAGCCACAGTACTCGAACCATATTTAAGAAAGCCCGATGCAAATGAGAGTCTTGTATTTATGTATATTAGTTCAGCGAGTAGGGTAGCCGAAAAATATTATTCGCGCACTTTTGCTTATGCCCTCGATTTGGCCAAGCAAAAAAACGCATCGCGCTACTGTAAATTGTTTGGAGCACCTTATATGACGTTCCAAGTTCTTGAGAATCCGGAGGTGAAAAAGACCTTTATGGGCACTTGTGGAAATGTGTTAAAATAGTTTAGCATTAAAAAGGGACCCTCCGTCTAAATTTCATTACTGGATTTTTAAATCAAGCCTATAATAGTTAAATTAGACTTAGGTAAAAATCCATTTTGCATGAAAAAATTTTACATGGCTCTTATGTTGCTTTCAGCAGGTCTGTCGGCGCAAATTGTTAACCCAGTTCAACCGGGTACTTCCGAATATTTATTAACCGTTCCTACAAATCCAAAAGCTAGCAACGTAGCAAAGGTAAATAATGGCGACGGTATAATTGCAACAAGCTACACACTTACTAAATGCGGTTTAAATTTTACTTATGCAAGTAATCCTTTATACAAGCGTCCTTTTTCTTTTCAAGTTGGAGTTAACCAACCTGCTGCATTTACTATTTCAGGATTACCGACCTGTGTTATAATTGAAAAAGCTTTTTTATATGCCGGAACGTCGGGTAATGGAATTGCAGTTACAGCTACAATTACAAATCCGGCTTCAACAACTAATAGTTTTCCAATGGCCATTATTGGTCAGGATGCTGATAAATGCTGGAGCTATGGGGGTTCTTATTCTTACCGAGCCGATGTTACTTCCATCATTTCAGGTAATGGTAATTATATGATATCTGGTCTTCCAACAAATCCTCCAATTGCAGGAAATGACACCGACGGTGCTTTGTTATTTATTGTTTATACTGATCAGCAACAAACATATTCTGGTAGCATTGTTATTGCCGATGGTTGTCAAACAAAACCTCCAGGGCCTGTAACAAGTACTATCACCGGATTTAATGTGTGCGGGGCAGTTACATCATTTACTAATTTTTTAATGGTTAGCGATCTTCAAAAAATCGCAAACACAAATATCAATTTAAATAGTTCTACGAGTAATTATGTACTTACAACTGCACAACAACAAGTTTGGAATTTTATTGTTGATCCGGGTGCTGCTCCGGTTGTAGCTCAAACATCGGCTATTTATAATGTTGGACCAAACGCTAGCGATTGTTATGATATGACAATGGCAGGAATGTATTTTCGTACAAATTGCTTAAGCTGTGCGCCTTCAGCGAATACACTTTGTTTATTATCGCCCGCAAATAGCAGCACATTTATTTGTCGAGGTGCAGTTACAACGGTAAGCATTAGTAATCCAAACAACTTGGCTAATCCATCGTATTCAATTCAACCGGCTGGGCAAATTCAAAGTAACCCTAATTTTACAGTTGCACCAACTTCAAATACATCGTACACACTTTATATTACAGGCACAACTTCTACCTCTGCTGTAATTACGCAATCTTCCGTGGCAACCGTATCAGTTTATCCAACGGCTAACATGAGTCCAACTGTAATTAATGGAACATGTTCTAATCCTGTTACAAGTAGTGTAAATTTAAATGTAACATTTAGTCCGAGCGGAAGCCCTAATTACACAACTACTTGGAGCCCTTTACCGGGAACAGTAACTACGGTTAATAGTGGTACTGCATCAGGACTAGTACCTGGTTTAAATACCGTAACACTCACAACGTCGGATGGCTGTAAAACAATTGCATCATTTAGCGTTCTTCCAATTCCACAACCTGCAAGTTTTGTAATTGTAAATCCAAGTGGCGATTATACCATTACATGTTTAAATACAAATGTATTATTAACTGCGAGCGTTACAAACGGTGTTCCTTTGAGTTATACATGGTTTCCAAGTTGCACTGGCACTTTAGTTGGTGCAAGCATGAACTTTACACAAGCATGTACCGGCCAAGTTGTAGGAACAAGTTCAACAGGTTGTCAATTTGTTCAAACATTTACAGTGTATCAAAATTACACGTCGCCAACTATAGCAATCACACCAACAGTGCAAAATATAACGTGTGCCGGTGGAAGCGGTTGCTTTACACTTACTAGTAATATGGGACCAAACGTTACCACCAATTGGTTTCAAGTTGTAGGAACAACAACTGTGTACGTTGGTGCTGCTCAAGGAACCATAAATATTTTTTGTGCAGGGTCGCCTGGAGCGTATTGGGGAGAATCGGTAAATAATTTAACGGGATGTAAATCCACCAAATCAGTGCAGGTAACCGCTTCGGTTGGTGTTCCAATTTTTACGATCACAAGTCCAACTAATTTTACCATTGGTTGCGGAAGTAAAAGTATTACAAGTATGCAAGTTACAACAGTAATTACTTCGCCAGTACTAAACACTCCTGTAAATTACACATTCATGGTTCCGCCGGTAACAGGAACTCCAACCACTTTTGCTATCAATCCGAATTTAAATAATATCACAATTCCCGGAACGTATGTGATCTATGTAAAAGACATTACCAATAACTGTGTCTCCTCGCAATCCATTAGCATCATTCAAAATACAATTGCTCCAAATATTGATTTTATACAACCGTTGAGTATTTTAAGTTGTAGAGACCCGAGCATGGTGCTAAACGGAATAAGTAGCAATCCAAACACACAAATAACTTGGACAGTTCCTGCAGTCCCATCAAATTCGATTAATCCAACACCAAATAATACGGTTGTAATTAATCCTGCAATAACAGGCGCAACAAATAATATTACTTCTGTTGGAATATTTACCGTAGGAGCGGTTGATCAAAATAATATGTGTGTGTCAACAAAAACGGTACAAATATTACAAGATATTCGAATACCAAAATTTACTATTAGTGCTTTAACTAATTCGGTGATCACGTGTAAAAATTTAGATGTTGTTATTGTTCCAATTATCACGCCAACATTGGCAGTTGCATTAGTTCCAACATATATTTGGTATCCACCCGTTGGGCCAGGTGTTCCGGGATCTCAATTTAATTCAACTGCTGCAGGAAGTCACACTGCTATTTCAACTTCGGTTGTAAATGGATGTACTGCCTCCGCAACTTATATCATTGCTACCGATCAAACACCTCCTGCTTTAGGAGCAACCGGATTATTTACGTTAGATTGCGCAACAAATCCAACTTCAGCTGTAACACCATCCATAACAGGGTCAACAACAGGGTTTACATATTCATGGACAGTTCCACCGGGAGCATTAACATCGGTTTTAACCGGTTCGGCTCTTACAACAAACATTACAGGATTGTATTTTGTAATGGTTACAAATACCATCAACGGTTGTGTTAGTATTGGAAGTTATGAAGTAATACCAGGCGCTATAAATGCTAGTTTTACGGCAATTCCTGATCATGGTTTTGTACCGCTAAGCGTTACATTTAACAATAATAGCTCAACAAGCACTGGCGCAAGCAGTATCATTTCAACGTGGGGTTACGGAAACGGCGCGGTAACGCAAACAGTTTATAATACGCAACCAACATCGGCAACTTATACGGCATCCGGAACTTATAGCGTTGTATTGATCGTTAGAAAAGGATCGTGTATGGATACTGCCATGCGATTAATTAATGTAGAGCTTGCATCAAAATTAGAGATGCCAAATGTGTTTACGCCAAACGGTGATAAAGCAAATGATGTTTTTAGATTAATAGGAAGTAGTGTAAATGAATTGTATATCATTATTTTTGATCGTTGGGGAAATAAAGTTTATGAACTTACAAGCGACACTGGAAATTTTGCATGGGATGGTAAAAACCAATATGGAAAAGAGTGTGCTGACGGAACATATTTTTATATTTTAAAAGCCACGGGAAAAGACGGACAGGAGTACGATCTTAAAGGTAATGTGAGTTTGTTTAGATAGTCGAGCCTCAAAAAGTATTTTTCTTTAATTTGGGCGCCTTTTCGCGCTTTTCACTGCACGCTTGCTGGTGTTTTTCTATGCTTGCCGGGCTTCAGGGTCTCCGCCGAAAAAGTGGAGCCTACTCGTTGCGCAAACATTAAGCAAAGCCCTAAACAAGGCTTTTCGTTCTATCCCGGGCGCAGCATTAGGGTTTAATTTACACTTAAAAACATCTGACGCTTTTTTAATCCTTTTTTACTTTTTTCGGTAGATTTTTATCGCACTATTTTTAAACAAACTCAATAATAACAAGGCTTACAGAGTTTTTGAGGGACGACTAAATAATATCAACACTTATAGACTATTTGAGGGGCGACTAGGTAAACACAAAAAACAAATACTAAAGAGGCTTATTACCTCACAAAAAACAGCGCTATTAGCGCTGTTTTTTATTACTTTAACTAAATGAACTCTGTGATCCGCCGCAACGAACTCTGTGTTCACGGTGGTTCTAGCCTCTAATAACTCTATTGCGCTGGCATATCGTTTTTATAAAAAACAGAATCTACAAATTCGCCTTTTTGGTTATGCCTTACCCAACATCCTTGTTTTTGATTGTTTTTATACATTCCGGCTTCTATAACTATATTGCCCGGAAGTTTTCTCATGATCCACTTCCCTTGCTTTAATCCGTCTGCATCTATCTTGTTAATGGTATCAAACATCAATAATTCATAAGAGTTACTACCTTCGATGAATTTCTTTTTTACTGTTACGTTCGGCTCTGGTTTTTCGCCGCAAGATGCAAGTAAGAATGATGCTATGGTAAAAATAAGAAGTGAATTAATTGCTCTCATGTATATTTTATTTTCGGAACTAAAACTAATAAAACTGAATGGAAATAGCAAGGATGCTCCTAAGAAGGATCATCTCCCTTTGGCCTATTGGCTTTTTTCCACTCTCTATCCAATCGTTCACGCATTTTTTGATCCTTATATAAAAAATCTTTGCGCATGCGCTCACCCAACACAAACACGTCTTTTTTAAAGAACACACAGCATGTTTCGCCAACTACAACTTCAGCTTCTTCATTATCCATGCTAATGCTAGTCTCTTTATTATGGATTGGGCATTTTAGCTTTTTTGCAGCTTGTTGTATTTGTAATTCAAGTTTTTTATTGGGGCGTTTTAGGTTCATTACCAGCAAATGTACAAAAGATAAATAAAACTTAGGCTTTTACAGCCCAACGCAATTTCGCCGAACGCGCTCGTGGGTTACCTGCAATTTCTTCAACCGAAGGCCGAATAGGGTCGGGGGCTATTTCGCTAAAAATACCTTCTCGAAAATAGTGCTGAAAATATTTTTTTACGCGTCTATCTTCACCCGAATGAAATGAAAGTATGGCAACTTTTCCTCCTTTAGTTAAGGCATCCGGTAGTTTTTCTAAAAATTTTTCTAATACATCAAATTCATCATTTACTGCAATTCTTAATGCTTGAAAACAACGCTGGCAAGCTTTTTTGGTTTCATCCGAACGTCTGTTTTCAGGAAGAAATTTAAGTGCCTCTATAATGATGTATTTTAAATGCGTTGTTGTTTCTATAGCACCACCTTTTTTTAATTTAGAGATAATAGCCTCAGCTATTTGTTGCGAAAACGGCTCGTCGGAATATTCAGTAAGTACTGCTTCTAATTCTTCTTCCGAAATTAATTTTAAAAGATCAGCGGCCGATTCTCCGCTCTTGGGGTTTAATCTTAAGTCTAAAGGACCTTCCACTTTTACCGAAAAGCCTCGCTCGGGGTTATCAATTTGCATTGAGGATACTCCAAGATCGGCCAATACAAAATTTAAAGGACCGGCTTCTGCTGCAATTAGGTCGATGCCCGAAAAATTCATTTTCTTGATCACTAAAATTTCATCACCATATCCTAAATTATTCAATCGCTCTTTAGTACGTGGTAATTCAAACGGATCTACATCGGTAGCATATAATTTTCCTTTGCCGTCCAAATGTTTCAAAATTTCTAAGCTATGCCCTCCATATCCCAAGGTGGCATCATAGCCAATTTGGCCCGATGCAATTTTTAAAACATCCATGATCTCTTGCACACAAATACTTCTGTGCATACCCGCAGGTGTTCGCCCTTGCTGAATTACCTTTTCAATATCTTCTTTGTATTGTTCAGGGTTTAACTCCTTATACTTTTCCTTAAAGGTTTTTGGATGCGTGCCCATATACCTTACGCGACGTTCTGGTTTTTTTCCTTCCTCATCCATTTGGTAAAGGTAATGATTTATGGGTGATCATCTGAGGAATTTCAGTTTCATTTGTTCCGATTCTCAAAAAATTAAATTTGTAGGAAGTGTCGCTTGCTTGGTGTTGGCAGTAGTTTTTATTTTTCGTTTCGCTTTTCTTTTAGTTTTTTATAATAATTATCACCTTTTTCTGTCCTAAAAAAAGTGTCATGGTCTAAATGATTGTCTCCTAACTGTCTGATGTAATCGCCGTTTTTTAAAGTTTGGAAAGAAATTGCAGTTTCAATGTCTGAATACCCAAAATTTGGAAAGCTATGAGTCGACAAATATTTACTAGATGAGAATAAATTTAAGTATTCAAATTCTAATTTTTGATTGTCTTCAAACTTGATAAATTTAAAATTGTCTGTTCTGTTTAAATGGTCTACTAATAAAAGTTCTTGTTCTCCATAAATGTCCGTTCGCAAATGTCCATAAAATTCGGTTTCAGTTTCGTCAGTGTATTTTCGTTTAAAAGTGAAAGTCCCGTCAGACCAGTGCTCGTCTTTTATAGGATAAAACTCATATTTGTCCGTAATTTTTTTAATGTGTCCAATTTTAGTTGTTAGGTCTTTCATTCTGGTCAAGTCAAAATTCGAGTTGAATATTTGAATAGAATTTTCAGTCATAAATCTCAAATAAGTCCAAGAGGCAGTATATAAGAAACAAGCTGCATGAATTTCTCCTGTTAATTTCTTTGTCGACTGGTAAAGTCCGTCTGTTCTTAAAAATTCTGTTTGTTGTCGTGTCTTCATAAAATTACTGCCAACTCACTTATGTGTGTAGTTTTTCTACTTCTATAGGGCCTATCAAATTTAACCAATTCCCCTCACCACACAAACTCCAACACTTGCTTCAAATCTGGGTGCAAACTTTTTGCAACAGGGCAGGTATGAGCCGTGTTTTCGTAGATCTTTTTTTCCTTATCGCTGTAATTATTTTTCGGGAAGGTTAACTTAATGTGAATTTCTCCAACTCTGCGCGGATCGGCATACATAATTTTTATTACCTCGGCAGTTGTGCCATCAATACTTGTCATTCCTTCGCTATTGGCTTTTATGCCCATCACTGTTAGCATACAATTGGCAAGAGATGTAGCCATTAAGTCGGTTGGCGAAAACGCTTCACCTTTACCATGATTATCTACTGGAGCATCAGTAATATAGTGCTGCTTGCTGGCCAAATGCTCCGAGTCGGTGCGTAAACCACCCATATATTTAACAAAACTTGTTGCCATAAACTTAATTTTAGTGTACTGTAAATATAGGTTTTTTAGTAGGAATTATTTAATTTTGTTAAGTATGCTTCGTAAGCTGGTTTCTATATTTTTACTATTAATTTGTGTGAACTCAAACGCACAAATAATGCCCGATTACGAAAAAGATGGCAGCGATCTTAACGTATTATATCGCAACGAGCAAACCTTTCAAATGTATGCTCATACGCGTGGTTACGGTTTATTATATCGCCGTGCAAAGCATGTAACTTTCGAACGTAAATCTTATTTTGAGATCGACGCTTCTACTTTAAAACATCCTAAAGAAATAAAATTAACCGGTTCTGATATAGAGCGAAAACGTTATATCTACGGAAAATTAAATAGCATCCTACTTGTAAAAGCAAGTGTGGGTCGCCAAAAAACAATTGCAGGCAAGGCCGATAAAAAATCGGTTGAAGTGCGTTACTCTTATAGCATTGGTCCCGGAATTGCCTTTGCAAAACCCTATTATTACACCACGGTTACTAACGATGCTTCAACGGTAAATAAGTTTCGCCGTTATAACGAAACCACATTTACGCAAGATAGCGTTATTGGTCGCGCACCATTTTCAAATGGTTTGGGCGAGCTTTCAGTGTATCCATTTTTAGCTGGTAAATTTAATTTGAGTTTTGAATATGCACCTTATACAAATCTTGTAAAAGCAATAGAAACCGGAGTTTCTATAAATTATTTCCCCTTAAAATTGCCAACCATGGCGCGCAATCCTGCCGAAGCATTGATCGTTACCATACATGTTGGTTTCGTTTTCGGAAAGCGTTGGTATTAACTTATGAGCTCTCCTGAAATTAATTTGGAAAACGTTTCCGAATCTAACCTTAAGATAAAAAAACCTGACTGGTTGCGAGTAAAGCTCCCAACCGGAAAAGAGTATTTACATGTTCGCAATATTGTAAGCAAACATAAATTGCATACCATTTGTGAAAGCGGCAATTGCCCAAACATGGGCGAATGCTGGGGCGCAGGCACAGCAACATTTATGATCCTCGGAAATATCTGTACGCGGAGCTGTGGTTTTTGCGCTGTGGCTACTGGTAAACCAAAGCCGGCTGATTGGGACGAACCAAAACGTGTAGCAGAATCAGTAAAATTAATGGGCGTTAAACATTGTGTAATCACAAGCGTAGATCGCGACGATTTAAAAGATGGTGGTTCTATTATTTGGGCCGAAACTATTAAGGCAATTAGAGAAATTAGTCCTGAAACAAAATTTGAATGTCTCATTCCTGATTTTGCAGGTAAATGGGAAAATTTACAACGCATCATTGATGTAAAACCTGATATTGTTTCGCATAATATTGAAACTGTTCGCCGTTTAACTGCGCAAGTACGTATTCAAGCAAAATACGATCGTAGCATGGAAGTTTTAAAGCGTTTAGATGAGGCCGGGGTAAAAACAAAATGTGGTTTAATGGTTGGCCTTGGCGAAACAGAAGAAGAGATTATTGAAACCATTGATGATCTTGCTAATGTAAAGGTAGACGTACTTACAATTGGTCAATACCTTCAGCCAACAACAAAACATCTTCAGGTAGCTCGCTTTGTGCATCCTGATGAATTTAAAAAGCATAAAGAGTATGCATTATCAAAAGGTTTCCGTTTTGTTGAAAGTGGACCCTTGGTGCGTTCATCTTATCATGCGGAGAAACATATTTTTTAAAACTACTCCTTGTAGAGACAAAAACCACAGAGACGCTTTGCGTTTTGAAACCCTGAGCGTAGTGGAAGGTTTTTTTTATTCTATTATTTTTAGAAAATAGTTTTCGAAACTGCCGCGTGAGGGATTGTAACAGAAATCCTTTTTGCGATTTCGTATGTTGTTTTTTCCTGGAAGATCGCAAAAAGATTGTTCGCCGCGGCGAACGGAAAGCCCGACCCCTGCAAGCAAAATGCTTTCTATTTTATTTGGCTACATTTTGCTTTTAGGGGGCACGACCAACTATTAAGAAACTTTAAAATTACATTTCACTCACCACTTCAAACCCTTCAAAACTCCCAACGAGAGCCAAGCCTGTAACCTCCGCTGCAATACCTTTTAATTTTATCTTCCCTGCAATTTGATTTACTGTTGCACCCGATTCAACAGCATCATCAATTAGTATCACGTGTTTAAATTTCCTCGGATCTGTAACTGCAAATGTATTCTCTGCATTTCTTATGCGTTCATCTAATTTAGGAAGAGATTTTTGTGGAATAGGAATTAATCCACTCACTTTTTTTATTTCTACAATTGGCAGCGACAAATTCAAATTGCTTTGTAAAAATTTCATGAATTGTGTTTCGCGTTTAATAGTTGGAGGCACAAATGCAATAGCATCTGCTTTTTGTTGTTTTACAAATTCGTGGATCCGTGTTTTAATTTCGGCCATCAGTAATTTCATAAGGTAAACGCTTTGCCCTTGTTTGGCGTAATGCAAAAGTGTACCTAAAGGAGTTCTCCCAAATTTTTCTATTTCATATAAGTCGAGGTAATATAAATTATCGATCCAAATTTTGTCGTAGCCTTTTGTGTTTAGTAGTTTTTCGGTGCCATTAATGTTTCCATGTTCATCATAAAGGCCTTTATAATTTTGTAATGTCGAGTCAAACTCATCTAATGTTTTTTGAAACGATAAACCGCGTTGAGCACACCAAAGCGCGAAGGCCGGGGCACCTTTTAACAAATTCCCGGTTTCATCAACCATTAAAAAAAGGTCGTTTAGGAGCAAGCTTTCTTGCTCTTTGAGGTGCGGAACCTTAACATCTTGACTTAGGTCCTCGATTTCCACCAAACGGTAGCTGGTTTTGGGCGTACGGCCTAGTTTCTGAATCATTCGTTTGCTTAAAAGTTCATTTAATACATGATGTATCATTTGCTTAGAAGCATTTGTTTTTGCAGCTAACTCTTTTACAGTTAATTCTTTATAGTCATCAAAAAGAGTTAGGGCATGTTCTTTAATAGTCATTTTAGTATTTACAATTAATAGTCAAATATAAGGATAATAATTGAATCCTCAAAACGGTACTTTAAATCGTTTTAGATAGCTTGCAATATTCACAAATCTCAGCTTCATAATTGCTTTCCCAAAACACTGCCAAAACCTTCATTTTCACTAGGAAAATCTTAAATTAGGGCTTCGTTAAAAAAACGTTTAAAAAAACTTGGTGGATGAAATTAAATCACTATCTTTGCCGTCCCTATTCAAAAAAATGTATTTGAATAGTGTAAAAATCATTAATACAAAGGATTAAGATGCCTACAATATCACAACTAGTAAGAAAGGGCCGCAAGAAGGCGGTTAACAAGAGCAAGTCTGCTGCGTTAGACTCATGTCCGCAGCGTCGTGGTGTTTGTACCAAAGTGTACACAACAACTCCTAAAAAACCAAACTCAGCAATGCGTAAGGTGGCGAAGGTGCGTTTAACTAACAAACAGGAAGTTATTGCCTATATCCCAGGAGAAGGTCATAACCTACAAGAGCACAGTATCGTGTTGGTGCGTGGTGGCCGTGTAAAGGATCTTCCTGGTGTACGTTACCATATTGTTCGTGGAAGCTTAGACACTGCAGGTGTTGAAGGTCGTAAACAACAACGTTCTAAATATGGAGCAAAACGTCCTAAAGCGGGTGCAGCAGCTGCAGCAGCAAAGAAAAAATAATTAATAGCAAAAGATAGTATACAATGAGAAAAAGTAAAGCAAAAAAACGCGTATTGTTACCGGATCCAATCTTTAATGATGTATTGGTAACTCGTTTTTTAAATAATTTAATGTACGATGGAAAAAAGAACACAGCTTCTACAATTTTCCACGATGCAATTGAAACTGTTGCAAAACGTACAAGCGAAGATGGATTAGAAGTGTTTAAAAAAGCACTTACAAACGTAACGCCTCAAGTTGAAGTGCGTTCTCGTCGTGTAGGTGGAGCTACTTTCCAAATCCCTTCAGAGATTCGTCCTGATCGTAAAGTATCAATGGCTATTAAATGGTTAATACTATATGCACGTAAGCGTAACGAAAAATCGATGGCTCAAAAATTAGCCGGAGAGATTGTTGCAGCTGCAAAAGAAGAAGGTGCTGCTTTTAAAAAGAAAGAAGACGTACACAAAATGGCAGAAGCTAACAAAGCATTCTCTCATTTTCGCTTCTAACCAAAAACTAAAAACATCAGACTTTAAAATGAGCGACTTAAGATATACAAGAAACATTGGGATTGCAGCCCATATTGACGCAGGAAAAACTACCTGTACTGAGCGTATATTATATTATACAGGTGTTAATCATAAAATTGGAGAGGTACACGACGGTGCTGCAACTATGGACTGGATGGCGCAAGAGCAAGAGCGTGGTATTACTATCACTTCAGCTGCTACAACTTGTTTCTGGAAATATCGCGATAATAACTATAAAATTAACATCATCGATACTCCAGGTCACGTTGATTTTACCGTAGAGGTAAATCGTTCACTCCGTGTATTAGATGGTTTAGTATTCTTATTCTCTGCTGTTGATGGTGTTGAACCACAATCAGAGACAAACTGGCGTTTAGCAGATAATTATAATGTAACCCGTATTGGTTTCGTTAATAAAATGGATCGCCAAGGTGCAGATTTCTTGAACGTGGTAAAACAAACCCGCGAAATTTTAGGAGGTAATGCAGTTCCATTACAATTGCCAATTGGTTCTGAAGAGAATTTTATTGGAGTGGTTGACTTGATCAACTTCCGTGGAATTGTTTGGAATGACGAAGATAAAGGAATGACCTTTAAAGAAGTTCCTATCCCTGCTGATATGCTGGAAGAAGCAAAAGAGTGGAGAGAAAAAATGTTGGAAGCAGTATCTGATTTTGATGATAATATCATGCAAAAGTTCTTTGATGCTCCTGAAACAATTACAGAAAGAGAAGTATTAGACGCTTTGCGTAAAGCTTGCGTTGCAAATAAAATTGTTCCAATGGTGTGTGGAAGTGCCTTTAAAAACAAAGGCGTTCAAACTATGTTGGATCTAGTAATGGAATTAATGCCTAGTCCTATGGATAAACCAGAAACTAAAGGTATTAATCCTGATACTGAAGAAGAAGTTACTCGTAAGCCTGACGTTAATCAACCATTCACTGCATTAGCATTTAAAATTGCAACCGATCCATTTGTTGGCCGCTTGTGTTTCTTCCGCGCATATGCCGGCCGTTTAGATGCAGGTTCTTACGTATTAAATACACGTTCAGGTAATAAAGAACGTATTTCTCGTATTTTCCAAATGCATGCTAATAAACAAAATCCTGTTGAATTTATTGAAGCCGGAGATATTGGTGCAGCAGTAGGTTTTAAAGATATTCGTACAGGTGATACATTGTGTGATGAAAAACATCCAATTGTATTAGAGGCAATGAATTTCCCTGAGCCGGTTATCGCTATCGCTATTGAGCCTAAAACTCAAGGTGACTTAGATCGCTTAGGTGTAGGTTTAAATAAATTAGCCGAAGAAGATCCAACTTTCCGTATTAAAACTGATGAAGATTCAGGCCAAACCATTATTTCAGGCATGGGTGAGCTTCACTTAGAAATTATTGTTGACCGCTTAAAACGTGAGTTTAAAGTAGAAGTTAACCAAGGTGCTCCACAAGTAGCGTATAAAGAGTCTATCACATCAACTATAGATCACCGCGAAGTTTACAAAAAACAAACTGGTGGACGTGGTAAATTCGCTGATATTCGTTTTAGTGTTGGACCTATGGACGCTGATTTTGATTCTTCAAAAACTGGTGGGTTACAATTCGTTAATGAGATCACGGGTGGTAATATTCCTCGCGAATTTATTCCGGCTGTTGAAAAAGGGTTTAAAGCCTCTTTGAACAATGGTGTACTAGCAGGTTATCCACTTGTAGGAATGAAGATCGTTTTAACCGACGGTTCATACCACAATGTTGACTCGGATGCATTATCATTTGAAATTTGTGCACGCACCGCATACCGTGAAGCGCTACCAAAATGTAAGCCTGTATTATTAGAGCCTATCATGAAAGTGGAAGTACTTTGCCCAGAGCAAAACATGGGTGATGTAGTAGGTGACTTAAATCGTCGCCGCGGACAAATTGAAGGCATGGATAGCAAGGGTAACGCACAAGTTATAAAAGCTAAAGTTCCATTATCAGAAATGTTTGGTTACGTTACACAATTACGTACGCTAACTTCTGGTCGTGCAACTTCAACAATGGAATTCAGTCATTACAATGAAGCACCTGCTAATATTGCAGCTGACGTAATTTCAAAATCAAAAGGAAGCAAAGAAAAAGTATAATAATTAATCGTTCTTTATTATGAGCCAGAGGATAAGAATAAAACTAAAATCGTACGACTTCAACTTAGTTGACAAGTCGGCCGAGAAGATCGTAAAAACTGTAAAAGCTACAGGTGCGGTAGTTAATGGACCAATTCCATTACCTACAAACAAACGTATTTTCACTGTTTTGAAATCGCCACACGTAAACAAAAAAGCGCGTGACCAATTTCAATTGTGTGCTTACAAGCGTTTATTGGACATCTACAGTTCTACATCTAAAACTGTTGATGCATTAATGAAACTTGAATTGCCTAGTGGTGTTGAAGTAGAAATTAAAGTTTAGTTATTTGCTTACCCTTATCTCCCTCTTGAGAGACAAAAGTCCAGTGGATTTTTGAGAAAGCTGTTGTGAAAGCAAAGAGGGGAGGAAGGACAACGAAAGAATAAAAATTAAATTAATTAATAAACAAAAAATAAAATGTCAGGAATAATTGGTAAAAAAATAGGAATGACGAGCTTCTTTGATGCCTCTGGTAAATACATACCATGCACAGTTATTGAAGCGGGTCCTTGCGTTGTTACGCAAGTAAAAACCAATGAAAAGGATGGTTACAAAGCTGTACAATTGTCGTTTGATGAGAAGAAAGAAAAAAACACATCAGGTGCAATGAAAGGTCATTTTGCTTTAGCAAAAACAACCCCAAAACGTAGAGTTGTTGAGTTCCGTCACTTTGAAGCAGAAAAGAACTTAGGCGATACCATTACAGTGGAATTGTTTGTTGAAGGTGATTTTGTGGATGTAGTTGGAACATCAAAAGGTAAAGGTTTTCAAGGTGTTGTTAAACGTCACGGTTTTGCCGGTGTAGGACACGCTAATAAATCGCACGGACAACATGATCGCGAGAGAGCTCCTGGCTCATTAGGTGCATCATCCGATCCTTCACGCGTAATGAAAGGTATGCGTATGGCTGGTCGTATGGGTGGAAATCGTAAAAAAGTTCAAAATCTACAGGTTGTAAAAATTATGGCAGACAAGAATTTGATCCTTGTGAAAGGTTCAGTTCCTGGTGCTAAAGGATCTTATCTTTTAATTGAGAAGTAATCATGCAAATAGAAGTATTAAATATAAGTGGTAAAAAAACAGCTAAGAAAGTAGATCTTATGGATTCTATTTTTGCTGCTGAACCAAATGATCATTGTATCTATCTTGATGTGAAAAGCATTTTAGCGAATAAACGTCAAGGCACACACAAATCAAAAGAACGTGCTGAGATAGCGCGCACCACAAAAAAATTGAAGCGTCAAAAAGGAACAGGTGGAGCTCGTGCGGGTTCTATGAAATCACCGGTGTTTGTTGGTGGTGGTCGCGCATTCGGTCCTCGTCCTCGCGATTATTCTTTCAAATTAAATAAGAAGGTGAAAAATTTAGCGCGTATCTCGGCTTTAACTTATAAAGCAAAAGAGAATGCTATCACTGTATTAGAAGATTTTAATTTTGAAGCTCCAAAAACAAAGAATTTTGTTGACTTGATCAAGAATTTGAATTTAGACAGCAAAAAAACATTGTTCATTATTGGTTCTAAAAATGATAACGTGTATTTATCATCACGCAATTTGCCAGGGTCAAAAGTTATTACAGCAACTGATATCAATACATACGATATCCTTCATGCAGATAACGTGATCATAGCGGAAAGTTCGGTTAAAGTAATTGAAACAATTTTAAATAAGTAACAATGGGAATTATTGTAAAGCCAATCATCACTGAAAAGATGAGCGCACAAGCCGAAAAACTTAATCGTTATGGCTTTGTGGTTGTAAAAACGGCTAATAAATTAGAGATAAAATCGGCAATTGAAGCTTTGTACGGAGTTAAAGTTGACTCGGTAAACACGCAACAATACGTTGGTAAAGTAAAAACTCGTAACACAACACGCGGAGTTGCTATTGGTAGAGTTAATCGCAATAAAAAGGCGATCGTAACTTTAAAGGATGGCGAAACAATTGATTTTTACGCAAGTATTTAATAGAATAAAAAGTTTTCAAAATGGGATTAAAAAAGTATAAGCCATTAACACCAAGTTTACGCTACAAGATTAGCGGAGATTTTGCTGAAATTACTACAGGTAAACCTGAGAAGAGTCTTATTGTTTCTACCAAAAGATCTGGTGGAAGAAATAATACCGGTAAAATGACCATCCGTTATATCGGCGGTGGACATAAAAAAGCATTACGTCTTATCGATTTCAAAAGAGATAAGGATGGAATTGAAGCAACAGTAAAAACAATTGAGTACGATCCAAATCGTTCGGCGCGCATTGCATTAGTGTGTTACAAAGACGGTGAAAAACGTTACATCATTGCTCCGCAAGGATTACTAGTTGATCAAAAGATCATGTCTGGTACTGGAGCTTCTCCTGAGATTGGGAATACACTGTTATTGTCTGAAGTTCCTTTAGGAACTATCATTCATAATATTGAATTACGCCCGGGTCAAGGTGCAGCTTTAGCGCGCAGTGCAGGTAGCTATGCTCAATTAACTGCCCGCGAAGGAAAATATGCAGTATTACGTATGCCTTCAAGTGAGGTTCGTATGATCTTAGTTACATGTAAAGCTACAATTGGAGCGGTTTCAAACCCTGATCATAACTTAGAAGTACATGGAAAAGCTGGTCGCCGTCGTTGGTTAGGCCGTCGTCCTCGTAACAGGCCAGTAGCAATGAATCCGGTTGATCATCCAATGGGTGGTGGAGAAGGTCGTGCATCTGGTGGTCACCCACGCTCACGAAATGGTATTCCTGCAAAAGGGTACAAAACACGTTACAAAGCAAAAGCAAGTAACAAACACATTATCGAAAGAAGAAAGAAATAATAATTATAAACGTTTAATGGCTCCAGTGTTACCCTGAGCGAAGTCTAAGGGTAATAAAAAGAGAGTTCATAACTAAAAACAAAACATGGCAAGATCACTTAAAAAAGGACCCTTTATTGACCACAACCTAGCAGGTAAAGTTGATAAAATGAATGCTAGCGGCAAAAAGTCGGCTATCAAGACGTGGGCACGTCGTTCAACAATTCCACCAGAGTTTGTAGGGCATACTTTTGCTGTACACAATGGTGCAAAATTTATCCCGGTTTACGTAACCGAGAACATGGTAGGACATAAACTAGGAGAGTTTGCGTTAACCCGCGTATTTAAAGGCCACGCTGGTCATAACAAAAAATAATAACGGGAAATCATGGGAAACAGAAAAAGGTTAGTAGCCGATAAAAGAAAAGAAGCGAACAAAACAACATATTTTGCTAAGCTTAATAATTGTCCAACATCTCCACGTAAAATGAACCAGGTAGCTGCGTTAGTTAGAGGTTTAGATGTTTACAAGGCATTAAACATTTTAAAATTCAACACGCGTGAAGCTTCTGGTCGTTTAGAGAAACTTCTAAAATCTGCGATCGCAAATTACGAAGCAAAATCAAACGAGAGAGTTGAAGAGAATACACTTTTTGTGAAGAGTGTAGTGGTAGATGGTGGTATGATGGCAAAACGTTTACGCACTGCACCGCAAGGTCGTGGATACCGTATTCGCAAGCGTTCAAATCACGTAACATTAACTTTAGATAAAAAATAATAAGATATTACAATGGGACAAAAAGTAAATCCAATAGGTTTCAGATTAGGTGTCATCAAAGGTTGGGATTCCAACTGGTTTGGTGGTAAAGATTATTCTGAAAAATTAATCGAAGATGATAAGATTAGAAACTACGTAAAAGCACGTTTGCCAAAAGGTAGTATCTCTAAAATTGTTATCGAGAGAACTTTAAAACTTATCACTGTAACTATCAATACAGCTCGTCCGGGTATCATTATCGGAAAGGGCGGTAAAGAGGTTGACAAGCTGAAAGAAGAGTTAAAGAAATTAACTAAGAAAGAAATTCAAATAAATATTTTTGAAATTAAACGTCCTGAATTAGACGCGAGATTAGTTGCTGATAGCATCGCTCGTCAGATCGAAGGTCGTATATCATTTCGTCGTGCAGCTAAAATGTCAATGTCAAGTACAATGCGTTTAGGTGCAGAAGGAATAAAAATAAAAGTAAGCGGTCGTTTAGGCGGCGCTGAAATGGCAAGAACAGAAGGCTACAAAGAAGGACGTACTCCATTACATACGATTCGTGCTGATATAGACTATGCTGTTGCCGAAGCTCATACTTCTTATGGAAGAATTGGTGTTAAAGTTTGGATCTGCCGTGGCGAAGTTTTCGGTAAGCGTGATCTTTCTCCTAACATTGGTTTAATGAAAGACAAAGGTAAAGGTGGCGATAACCGCGGCGGTGGAAACGATGATCGTGGAAACAAGTTCGGGAATAAAAGAAGAGGTCCTAAAAGAGAAGAAAAATAGTATTAAGTATTTAAGAAATTAAGTCATGTTACAACCAAAACGAACAAAGTATAGAAAGTCGCAAAAGATGAAAATGAAAGGCAATGCCAAACGTGGGCATGAGTTAGCTTTTGGTTCATTCGGTATTAAAGCGATGGAAGAAGCTCGTATTACAGCTCGCCAAATAGAAGCTGCCCGTGTTGCTTTAACCCGTTTCATGAAACGTGAAGGGCAAGTATGGATCAGGATTTTTCCAGATCGTCCGGTAACTTCAAAACCAGCAGAGGTGCGTATGGGTAAAGGTAAAGGTGCCCCAGAATATTGGATGTGCCCTGTAAAAACAGGACGTATCTTATTCGAAGCAGAAGGTGTTCCGGTAGAGGTTGCTAAAGAAGCATTACGTTTAGCTGCTCAAAAATTACCTATCAACACTAAGTTTATTGTAAGAAGGGATTACGAAGTTCCTCAAGCATAATTAAAAATAAAAAAAATGAAAAACAAAGAGATTCAAGCTTTATCGGAACAAGACATTCAGTCAAAAGTAACTGAAGAAAAAGCCGCTATGATAAAGATGAAGGTAAATCACGGTGTTTCTCCTTTAGAGAATCCAATATTACTTCGAATTAATCGTCGTAACATCGCTCGTTTGCTAACCGAGGCCACAAAACGTAAAGCAACCAAAAAATAATCTGCTTTAAACATGGAAATAGAAAGAAATTTAAGAAAAGAAAAAACTGGTGTAGTTACCAGTAATAAAATGAACAAAAGTATCGTAGTGGCTGTGATGCGTAAAGTAAAACACCCTAAATACGGTAAGTTCCTTAACAAAACTAGTACGTTCGTTGCACACGATGAGAAGAACGAGTGCAGCATTGGCGACACAGTTACAATTGCAGAAACACGCCCAATGAGCAAAACAAAAAAATGGCGTTTAGTAACGATCGTAGAAAAAGTTAAATAATTTTTAACGTTAATAGAATTAAGAAATGATACAAAACGAATCAAGATTAGCAGTTGCAGATAATAGCGGTGCTAAAGAAGTATTGGTGATACGTGTTTTAGGTGGTACAAGAAAACGTTATGCGTCGATTGGCGATAAAGTGGTTGTAACAGTTAAGCATGCTTTACCTAGTGGTAACGTTAAAAAAGGTACTGTAAGTAAAGCAGTGATCGTACGTACTAAAAAAGAAATAAGCCGTGCAGACGGATCGTATATCCGTTTCGATGATAACGCAGTAGTGTTGTTAAGCGCAACTGACGAGATTCGCGGTACACGTATTTTTGGCCCAGTGGCTCGTGAATTACGTGATAAACAATTCATGAAAATTATCTCGTTAGCACCAGAGGTACTATAAAAAGAAATTAAAAAGATGAAGAAGTTAATATTAAAAAAAGGAGACACCGTTAAGGTCATTTCAGGCGAATCAAGAGGCCAGGAAGGTAAGATCATCTCTATTGATACAAAAAAGAATCGTGTTATTGTAGAAGGTGTGAATTTGATCAGCAAAAGCGAAAAGCCTAGCGCAAAGAACACCAACGGTGGTATCACAAAAAAAGAAGGTTCTATTCACATTTCAAACTTAATGTTTGTTGAAGGTGGTAAAACAGTTCGATTAGGTCGCAGAACCGACGAAAAAACAGGAAAAACAGAACGTTATTCTAAAAAAACTAAGGAGGCAGTTAAATAATGGCAGCAACAACTTACAAACCACGCTTAAAAGGTAAATATCGTGATGAGATCGTAAAGAACTTACAATCTCAATTCAATTACAAAACCGTTATGCAGGTTCCAAAATTGCAAAAAATTTGTATCAACCAAGGTATTGGTGATGCAGTATCTGACAAGAAAATGATAGAGTCAGCTGTGAAAGAAATGACCACAATTACAGGTCAAAAAGCAGTTCCTACATATTCTACAAAGGATATATCAAACTTTAAATTGCGTAAAGGTGTAGCCATTGGTGTTCGTGTAACATTACGTGGCGATAAAATGTATGAATTCTTAGACCGTTTGGTTGCTTCATCATTACCACGTATCCGTGATTTTAAAGGAGTAAACAACAAAGGATTTGATGGTTATGGTAATTATACATTAGGTATAACTGAGCAGATCATTTTCCCTGAGATCGATATCGACAAAGTAACAAAGATCCAAGGAATGGACATTACCTTTGTTACTTCAGCACCAACCGATAAAGAAGCATTAGCATTACTAACCCAATTTGGAATTCCGTTCAAAAAATAAGAGATGGCAAAAGAATCAATGAAGGCCCGCGAGGTCAAACGTAAGAAACTGGTAGATAAATACGCTGATAAACGCAAAGCGCTTAAAGACGCTGGAAATTACACGGAGTTGCAGAAATTACCACGCAACTCATGTAAAGTACGTATGCGTAATCGTTGTAAATTAACAGGTCGTCCTAGAGGGTACATGCGTACTTTTGGGGTAAGTCGTGTTACTTTCCGCGAAATGGTGCTTTTTGGCTTGATCCCGGGACTTACCAAGGCAAGCTGGTAAAATAATAAATTTGTAGGTTGGTTAAAGTTTAGTACCTTTGCCGTCCTATTTTATAGGAAATAATATATTGTTTAATATAATTATTCCATTGACTTGGAATAACATATAAACTTAAAAAAAATGACAGATACAGTATCAGACTACTTAACACGCGTTAGAAACGCTATTAAGGCAAATCACAGGGTAGTAGAGGTTCCAGCCTCTAACCTTAAAAAAGAGATCACCAAGATCCTTTTCGAAAAAGGTTACATCTTAAATTACAAATTCGAAGAAACATCTAACAAACAAGGTCTAATTAAGATCGCGTTGAAATACCATCCGGTATCTCATCAATCTGCGATTCGTACTTTAGATCGCGTTTCTAGTCCTGGTTTACGTAAGTATTCAGGAGTTGATGCAATTCCACGTGTACTAAATGGCTTAGGAATAGCCATTATTTCTACTTCTAGAGGTGTTATGACCGATAAGGAAGCTAAGAAAATGAAAGTAGGCGGTGAAGTGTTATGTTATATTTCTTAATCAATAGGAGGAAAGAAAATGTCACGTATAGGAAAAGCCCCAATAACAGTACCAAAAGGTGTAGAAGTTACCCCAGCTAAAGGAACTGTAACAGTTAAAGGTCCAAAAGGAATCTTAACTCAAAAAATGGATCCAGATATCACGGTTGAAGTGAAAGATGGCATCATTACCGTAGCACGTCCAACCGATCAAAAACGTCATAGAGCATTGCATGGTTTATACCGCGCTTTAATTGCTAACATGGTAAAAGGAGTTAGCGAAGGTTACAAAACTGAGCAAGAACTAGTAGGTGTAGGGTACCGTGCTTCTAACAAAGGTCAAATGTTAGAATTATCATTAGGTTACTCGCACAATATTAACTTCCAGTTGCCAACCGAAATTAAAGTTACTACAACATCTGAAAAAGGTGCAAATCCTAAAGTTATTTTGGAAAGCCACGATAATGCTTTATTAGGAATGGTAGCAGCTAAGATCCGTAGTTTACGTAAACCTGAACCATACAAAGGAAAAGGTATCAAGTTTGCTGGAGAGGTATTGCGTAGAAAAGCAGGTAAATCAGCAGCTAAGAAATAATACTTAAAATTTAAGAGATGGCATTAAATAAAATAGAAAAAAGAGAACGCTTGAAACATAGGATCAAGAAATCTCTTAAGACAACAACAAAACAACATAGACTTTCAGTTTACAAAAGTAATTCTGAGATCTATGCACAAATAGTTTCTGATGCAGAAGGCAAAACTATTATCGCTGCAGGTACAAACGATAAAAGTTTGAAAGCTACAAAGGGAACAAAAACAGAAAAAGCAAAATTGGTTGGTAAACTTATCGCCGAAAGAGCTGTTGCTGCAGGTATTAGTGAGATCGTTTTTGATAGAAATGGGTTTATTTATCATGGTCGCATCAAAGCTTTGGCTGATGCTGCTCGCGAAAATGGTTTAAAATTTTAATTTGAAAAACAGATAAGATGTCTAAAGAAGGAGTAAAGCGCGTTAAATCGAGCGAAATAGAATTAAAAGATAAATTGGTTGCAATACAACGTGTAACCAAAGTAACAAAAGGTGGTCGTCACTTTAGTTTTGCTGCTATTGTTGTGGTTGGTAACGAAAAAGGTGTTATCGGTCATGGTCTTGGTAAAGCAAACGAAGTAACTGATGCTATCACTAAAGGTATTGAAGACGCAAAAAAGAGTTTAGTAAAGGTTTCTATATTACACGGAACAGTTCCACATTCGCAAGAAGGTAAATTTGGTGGTGCACGTGTATTTTTAAAACCTGCAGCTCACGGTACTGGTGTAATTGCAGGTGGTGCAATGCGTGCAGTATTAGAAAGTGTTGGTATTACCGATGTATTAGCAAAATCAAAAGGCTCAAGTAATCCACACAACGTGGTAAAAGCAACATTTGATGCGTTAACAAAAATGCGTGATTCTATTACAGTAGCGCAACAACGTGGTATCACTTTAGATAGAGTATTTAACGGTTAATTTATAAGAACATGTCAAAAGTAAAATTAACATTAGTAAAAAGTTTCGCAAAAAGGTCTCCGGCTCAACGCGCAACATTAACAGCACTTGGCTTTAAAAAAACATACCAAGTAATAGAAAAAAAAACTAGTCCTTCGGTTGATGGAATGATTGCCAAAGTGATGCATTTATTGAAAGTAGAAAGTATTTAAATAATATCAAGATGAAATTAAGCTCATTAAAACCTTCAAAAGGTTCGATAAAAAACAACTTCCGTCGTGGTCGCGGTCAGGGTTCTGGCGGTGGTGGAACTGCAACGCGTGGTCACAAAGGTGCTAAATCACGTTCTGGTTACTCAAGTAAGCGTGGTTTTGAAGGTGGTCAAATGCCTCTACAACGTCGTTTACCAAAATTTGGTTTTAAAAACGTTAACCGTATTGAATACCGCGGTATCAATTTATCAGCAATTCAACAATTGGCAGATAAATTAAAAGCAAGTGAAATTACAAGCGAACTATTAATAAAAAATGGTTTAGCAAGCAAAAACGACCTTATCAAAATTTTAGGTAATGGCGAATTAAAATCGAAATTAGATATCAAAGTACACGCATTTACAACAACTGCTAAAAAGGCAATTGAAGATAAAGGCGGAGTAGCAACTCAAGTAAAATAAAATATGAAGCGTTTTTTAGATACGTTACGCAATATTTGGGCAATTGAAGAATTAAGACAAAGGATCTTGATGACGCTTGCGTTGATCTTGGTTTACCGTTTAGGTTCTTACGTTGTATTACCCGGTATTGATATCGCTGCACTTGATGATGCCCGTGATAAGGCAGGAGATTCTGGTGGATTGGTTGGATTGATCAATATGTTCGCGGGCGGTGCGTTTTTACGTGCGTCTGTTTTCGGATTGGGTATCATGCCATACATTACAGCATCCATCATCATCCAATTATTAGGAATGGCAGTTCCTTACTTCCAAAAACTTCAACGCGATGGCGAAAGCGGTCGTAAAAAAATAAACCAATTCACGCGTTTATTAACAATTGGTGTTACTGCTGTTCAAGCTCCGGGTTATATAGCTTCTATCAAACAAACCGCTCCAAACGCATTTGGTGATACTTCAACTATGTGGTGGGTACAAACTATTTTGATCCTTGTTACAGGCACCATGTTCGTAATGTGGTTAGGTGAGCGTATTACTGATAAAGGTTTAGGTAACGGAATTTCTTTAATCATCATGATCGGTATCATTTCACGCTTACCTTTCGCGTTTTTATCTGAAGTAAAATCAAGAACTTCCGGTAACGGTGGTTTGATCATCTTCTTGATTGAGATCGTATTATTATTGATGGTAATTGTTGGTTGTATCTTGCTCGTGCAGGGTACGCGACGAATACCGGTGCAATTCGCCAAAAAAATTGTTGGTAACAAACAATACGGCGGAGTTCGTCAATACATTCCTTTAAAAGTAAATGCAGCAGGTGTAATGCCAATCATTTTTGCACAAGCTATCATGTTTATACCGGCAGCAGTTGCAGGTTTTTCTAGCAGCACAGGTGGTGTATTCCAAGATCGTTATGGTTTCTGGTATAATTTGATTTTCGCTGTGCTAATTATTTTATTTACGTATTTCTATACAGCTATCATGGTTAACCCAAAAAATTTGGCCGACGATATGAAGCGTAATGGCGGATTTATTCCGGGTGTTAAGCCAGGAAATAAAACAGCAGAATTTATTGATGCAGTTATGAATCGTATAACATTGCCAGGATCTTTATTCCTTGCTGGTGTTGCTATCATGCCGTCATTTGCACAAAAGCTTGGAGTTAATAGCGCGTTCGCTGATTTTTACGGTGGAACTTCACTGTTGATCTTAGTGGGTGTGGTATTGGATACATTACAACAAATTGAAACGTATTTATTGAATCGTCACTACGATGGGTTGATGAAGTCGGGTAGGATAAAGGGTCGTGGCGCTAATGCTATGATGGTTCAACAAGGATAATATATGGCGAAACAAGCGAACATTGAAATAGATGGAACTATTATTGAAGCGTTAAGTAACGCGATGTTTCGTGCAGAATTAGAGAATGGACATATTATAACGGCACATATTTCGGGGAAAATGAGGATGCACTACATCAAAATTTTGCCTGGAGATAAAGTGAAGCTGGAAATGAGTCCTTACGACTTAACAAAAGGAAGAATAACATTTAGATACAAATAAGATCTTAAAAAAGAGAAACGATGAAAGTAAAAGCATCAATAAAGAAAAGAAGTGTGGATTGCATCATTGTACGCCGCAAAGGAAAATTGTATGTGATCAATAAAAAGACACCGAAATTCAAACAAAGACAAAAGTAATTTTAAAATTTAAAGAGAAAATATGGCACGTATAGCTGGTATAGATCTACCAAAAAATAAAAGAGGAATTATAGGATTGACCTATATCTTTGGAATTGGCCCAAGCAGAGCTGCAAGAATTCTTAATGATTGTGGCATCAATCATGATAAAAAGGTTTCTGAATGGAACGATGATGAACAAAACGCGATCCGTAACTTTATTAATAATGGCTTTAAAGTTGAAGGTGCTTTACGTTCAGAAGTTCAATTGCACATTAAACGTTTGGTTGATATTAATAGCAATCGCGGCCAACGTCACCGTAACGGTTTACCGGTTCGTGGACAACGTACAAAAACAAACGCGCGTACTCGTAAAGGTCGTCGTAAAACAATTGCCAACAAAAAAATGGCAACTAAATAATAATTAAGTATAGTTTTTAAATACAATGGCTAAACAACAACAACAAACTACACCTGCAGCAAAAACTTCAACTCGTAAGAGAACTGTAAAGGTAGAGGCGAGCGGAGAAATGCATATAAATGCAACGTTCAACAATATTATTATTTCATTAACCAACCTTGCCGGACAAGTAATTTCTTGGAGCAGTGCTGGTAAAATGGGATTCCGTGGTTCAAAAAAGAACACACCTTATGCTGCTCAAATGGCTGCATCAGATTGTGGTAAAGTAGCGTTTGAAGCGGGTTTACGTAAAGTAAAAGTTTATGTAAAAGGTCCTGGTGCAGGTAGAGAAAGTGCTATTCGTAGCATCGCTGCATCTGGCATCGAGGTTTCAGAAATTGTGGACATTACACCAATGCCTCACAATGGATGTCGCCCTCCGAAGCGTCGTCGCGTTTAATGAAATTCATTCCGCAGGAATTTTTTCCAACGGAGTAAATAAGCCAGCCCCGTTAGGTCACGGGGTTTGGAGTTGCTGGGTAAAGCCCAAGTAACTTAAATAATAAAAAGAAAATAATAAAAAGAACAATTATTTAAAATGGCAAGGTACACTGGTCCAAAATCAAAGATCGCTCGTAAGTTCAAGGAACCAATATTTGGTCCTGACAAAGCGTTAGAAAAAAAGAACTACCCCCCGGGGCAACATGGTAACACTAAAAAACGTGCTAAACAAAGTGAGTACGCAATTCAGCTAAGGGAAAAGCAAAAAGCAAAGTACACGTATGGAATACTTGAGAAACAGTTCGCTCGTATTTTCGACAAAGCTGCACGTTCTCATGGTATCACCGGTGAAGTGTTATTGCAATTAATAGAAAGCAGATTAGATAACGTGGTTTACCGTATGGGAATCGCCCCTAGTCGTCGCGCTGCTCGTCAGTTGGTTTCTCATGCACACATCAATGTGAATGGTTCATTAGTAAACGTAGCTTCATACACTCTAAAGCCGGGTGATGTTGTTAGCGTTCGCGAGAAATCAAGATCACTTGAGCCGATAGTAAACTCAATATCAGGTACAGTTAATAAATACGCTTGGATGGATTTTGATAAAGGAACCATGACAGGTAAGTATATGAACCGTCCTGAAAGATCACAGATTCCTGAGAACATAAAGGAACAATTGATCGTCGAGTTGTACTCTAAGTAATTTTTAATTTTTATAACTTAATAAACTATATAATATGGCAATTTTAAATTTCGTAAAACCTGATAAGGTTATCATGATCAACTCTACGGAGACTGAAGGACAGTTTGAATTCAGACCATTAGAGCCCGGTTTTGGTATCACTATAGGAAATTCTTTACGCCGTATTTTGTTATCGTCATTGGAAGGTTTTGCTATCACTAGCATTAAAATAGAAGGTGTTGATCATGAATTTTCAACGATCAAAGGTGTTGTTGAAGATGTTACTGAGATCATTCTAAACTTAAAACAAGTACGTTTCAAAAAACAAATTGATAATCACGATATAGAAAAAGTGGTTGTGCATTTCGCAGGTAGCGAAAATTTTACTGCTGGTGATATCGGGAAATATGTAAATGGTTTCCAAATTTTAAATCCAGATCTAGTTATCTTCAATTGTGATGTGTCTGTTCGTTTAAAAATGGAAATTACCATTGAAAAAGGACGCGGTTATGTTCCCGCTGAAGAGAATAAAACAAACAACGCTACAGCAGGTACTATATTTATAGATTCTATTTACACTCCAATTAAGAACGTAAAATACACTATCGAGAACTACCGTGTTGAACAAAAAACCGACTTTGAACGTTTGATATTAGACATAATCACTGATGGCTCTATTCATCCAAAAGAAGCACTAAAAGAAGCAGCGAAGATCTTGATATTCCACTTTATGTTATTCTCTGATGAAAAAATAACTCTTGATGCAGAAGAAAAACGCAATGAAGAAGAATTTGATGAAACAAGTTTACACATGCGTCAGTTATTGAAAACCAAGTTAGTTGACATGGACCTTTCGGTACGTGCATTAAATTGCTTGAAAGCTGCAGATGTTGAAACATTAGGTGAGCTTGTATCATTCAATAAGAACGACCTTTTGAAATTCCGTAACTTCGGTAAAAAATCATTAACCGAATTAGAAGACCTTGTGCAAACAAAAGGTTTACAATTTGGAATGAACGTTGCAAAATATAAATTAGATAAAGATTAATAACTAAGAGGCAAGAAGCACGAAGCAAGACACAAGACACGTCATGCCTCATGCATCCTGATTCTTGAATCATTAAAGTAAAATGAGACACGGAGATAAAATAAATAACTTAGGTCGCAAGAGCGCTCATAGAAAAGCTATGTTAGCCAATATGGCAATATCTTTAATAGAGCATAAGCGCATTTTTACCACTTTGGCAAAAGCAAAAGCATTACGTTTATATGTTGAGCCATTGATCACAAAAGGTAAAGTGGATAGTCAGCATAACAGAAGAACTGTATACGCTTATCTTCAAAATAAAGAAGCAATAGGCATCTTGTTCAAAGATGTTGCTGCTAAAATTGGAGAAAGAAAAGGTGGTTACACTCGTATCATTAAAACTGGTAACAGACAAGGTGATGCTGCTGAAATGGCTTTAATTGAATTGGTTGATTTCAATGAGATCTACACAAATACAAAACCTACCGGTGAAGCCAAAAAACCAAAAACTCGTCGTAGCCGCGTTAAAAAAACTGACGCTAAAACGGAAGGTAAGGATACTACTACCGAAGAATAAAACGTTAAATTTAACATTAAATGAAAAGGTTGCTCACAAGGCAACCTTTTTTGTTTTTAGTGCAATCGTTAAATTTTTTTCTATTCTAAATAAAGCGTGTTAAGAGTGCATTTAAGTAAAAAAGTTAACGAAAAATTCGGTAATATTGAGATACAGAAATCAAATTTTAATGAATAGAATTAAGCTAAGAAACCTAGGATTTTTCCTATTGTTTATTTTTTCGACCACACTATCGTATTCTCAAAATCCGTATTATATTTTTACTTCCGACTCTTTAAAAGGGTTTGATCAAAAAGCTGCGTTAAAAGAAATGCGCGATCGTAACCTTGATCCCGAAGATCAAATGGGGTTTATGTATTGGAAGAAAAGAGACTTTGTAAACATAAAATATAATTTAGGGTCAGGTAATTCTTCTGATAATTATCAATCATCTAGTTTCTTTTCTAAGATACCAAGCGGCAATGATCAGATCATGGCAGCGCCTTGTGTGAATGAAGGATTTGAATCAAATGTATTAGCACCTTGGTTAGGATCAAGAGGAACAAACTCAAACTCATGTAATTATCCCGCAACACCAACTCTTATTGCATTAGGTGCGCCCTTCTTGCAAATAAATACCACGCCGTTTTTTGATCCAATTGTTGGTGTTGTTCCGAATTCTCCATTTGCCGGAAATAAAGTTTTGAAATTGAATGATAACAATAACACAAATCCTTTTTTTAGTGTTGTAAAAGTTAATCAACAGTTCTCAGTTACTTCAACCAATTTCTTATACGAGTTTGCATACATCATGATTGCTAGTGGTAGTAATCATATTTGTTGCGATATGCCATATATGTATGTAAGAATTAGAGATGCTATAAATATTCTCCAAACGTGTCCTAACTTTAGTATTCTTCCTCCTTCAGTTACTACTACTGCTTCATGCCCCGGAATTGGTCCTACAACATGGACAACCGTAGGTGCTAATACATACAATCAAGGTTGGCAAAAATATTCAATTGATCTAACTCCTTACATGAATCAAAACGTAACTGTAGAAGTGTTTGTTTCTGACTGTTCTCAGGGTGGTCACTACGGCTATGGTTATTTTGATTCTAATTGTAACACATTTGGTATTACTTTAAATAATGCAACAGTTTTTCCTGCTCCAACACAAACGGTAAACGTTCAGGCGCCTTGCGCAACAACTGCAACCTTGTCAGCCCCTACTGGGTTAAATCCATATAATTGGAACGGACCACCTTTAAGCGCCATTGTAAATAACACAAACCAAACTATAAGCACATCTGTTGCCGGAGATTATACATTAACCATGAATCCAACGGGGGTGTGTAATCCAATTGTTCGCATTGTGCGTTTATCCTTTGTTCCCCCACTTGGCGCATTTGCAACACCAACATCAATTTGTTCTGCAGGAAGCAATACAACATCCGTGTTAACGGCCACCGGTGCCACAACTTACACGTGGTCAACAAGTCCGCCCGTCTTTACATCTACAGTTGCAGTTAGTCCTACAGCAACAACAATTTATACTGTTACAGGCACTACGTCAACTTGTACAACAACACAAACATTACAACTTGTTGTAAATGCAAATCCAACCGTTGCAGTAAACTCAAGTAGTAACGTACTTTGTTCTGGAGGTTCAATTACATTAACAGCAAGTGGCGCCACATCCTATACATGGCTTCCGGGCTCTCTTACGGGCTCAATGGTTGTGGTCAGTCCAACGGCATCAACAAATTATACAGCGCTCGGTGCTAATGGTGGTTGTCCGGGTCAGGCAACAATTGGTATAACTGTTATTGGATCACCAACTGTTTCTGCGTTTAGTAGCGCGTCAACAGTTTGTCCTGGTGGCAGCGCAAATTTATTTGCTGGAGGAGCTTTTACATACACATGGCAACCAGGTAATTTAAATGGATCAAATGTTGTTGTTACACCTGCTGCAACAACAATTTATACAGTTACAGGGCAAATACTTTCGTGTTTTGATACCGAAACAGTTCAAGTTACCGTAAGTAGCGGACCAACTATAAGTATTGTTGCAACACCTACAACGGTTTGTAGTAGTTCCGGTGGAACTGCACAATTAGTAGCGAGTGGTGCGGTAAGTTATACATGGATGCCTGGATTTGTTATTTCTCCTACACTTGTTATCACGCCAACGGCAACAGCCATATATACTGTTACTGCGGTTAATGCTTTATTATGCCCAACAACACTAACAGTGTCGTTTGCTGTAACACCAACGCCAACATTAAATATTAGTGCTTCTTCAACTGCAATTTGCGCCGGTAACTCGGCAACACTAACAGGGAGTGGTGCAACATCGTACACGTGGAATCCGGGTGCATTAACAATACCGGTAATTGTGGTTACTCCTGCAAGTAATACTACATACACCTTAACGGGTGCAAACGGAAGTTGTACAAGTTCATTAACTGTTTCTTTAGTTGTGAATGCAAATCCTACAGTTACTGCTAGTAGTTCACCAACGGTATTATGTAGTGGAAATTCAAGTACACTGTCAGCATTAGGTGCATTAACGTATACATGGAATCCGGGAGCCTTAATTGGTACGCCGGTAACAGTTGCGCCTGCATTCACAACAAATTATACAGTTACAGGGGCTAACGCAGCAGGCTGTACAGCTACTGCAGCTGCAATAGTATCGGTAAATATTTCACCAACATTAAATCCTATTGCAACACCGGCTTCAATTTGTTTAGGTAACACGGCAACATTAAGTACGGGCGGTGCAACTTCATATACATGGAACCCCGGAAATCTTTCTGGTGGTACAGTTACTGTTTCTCCTGTTGGAAGCACCATCTACACAGTTACCGGTGCAATAGGAAACTGTACAGATACAAAAACTGTAGCTCTTTCAGTTAATCCATTGCCGATAGTTTCTGCAAGCGCAAATCCAACGGTTATCTGCGCAGGAAATTCAACAACACTCACTGCAGTAGGAGCTACAACTTATACTTGGTTTCCCGGTAGCTTCACAGGCGCATCGGTTATTGTTACACCAGCTTCAAACACAACATACACAGTTGTTGGATCTAATGGAACGTGCGCCAACCAGGCAGTTTTAAGTGTTTCGGTAAATGGAACACCAACATTGATAGCTACTGCAAATCCAACAAGTTATTGTGCGGGTAGTGGAGGAACATCTACATTAACCGGTAATGGCGCTGTTACATATACGTGGAATCCGGGTGCAATGGTGAGTTCAATATTTGCCGTTTCACCTTTGGTAACTACTACTTACACATTAAGTGGAACAAACGCAGCAGGCTGTACTTCAACACAAACTGTTAATGTAACAGTAATTCCAATTCCAACACTTAACGTGTCTGCTTCTCCAACTGCTATTTGTGTTGGTAATTCAACTACACTTACCACAACTGGTGCAACAACATATACTTGGAACCCCGGTGCTTTGGTTGGTGCTAGTGTTTCAGTTTCCCCTGCAGCAAATACAACGTATACAGTAACGGGAGGCAATGGTGTTTGTACAACGACTGCAACAATTTCGGTTGTGGTAAATACAAATCCTACCATTACAGCTAATAGTTCTCCAACTGTTATTTGTAGCGGAAGTTCATCTACATTAACTGCAGTAGGTGCATTAGCGTATACATGGAATCCAGGCGCATTAATTGGCACGACGGTTACAGTCTCTCCATTAGCAACAGTAAACTATACAGTTACAGGAATTAACGCAGCAGGTTGTACAGCAACAACTGTAGCGCAAGTTTCTGTAAATACAACTCCAACATTAAATCCGGTGGCTAATCCAACGGCTATTTGTTTTGGTGGAACTTCTACTTTATCAACCGGTGGTGCAACAACGTATACTTGGAATCCAGGAAATCTTTCTGGTTCTAGTGTTACAGTTTCTCCTGCAGCTACAACAATTTTTACAGTTACAGGTTCAATCGGTAATTGTACCGATACTAAAACAGTTAACCTAATAGTTAATCCAATTCCAACTGTTGGTGCAGTTGTTAATCCAACATTGATATGCGCTGCAAGTTCGGCAACGCTTACAGGAAGTGGCGCAACAACTTACACTTGGCTTCCTGGACCTTTGGTTGGAAACAACGTGGTGATCAATCCAACTATTACAACAACATACACAGTTATTGGTAGCAGTTTATCATGTACAAATACAGCAACTGTTACAATAAATGTAAATGGAACTCCAACAATAATTGCGAGTGGAAGTCCAACAAACATTTGCAGCAACACCGGCGGAACATCAACGCTTAGTGCATCTGGTGCTGTTACTTATACATGGAATCCGGGAGCATTAGTTGGAGCGAGTGTAGTTGTAACACCAATAATTAGCACAATGTATACTGTTACAGGTTCATCTGCAGCAGGATGTTTAAGTACTCAAACTGTATTTATATTAATTACACCAACACCAACGCTTAGTCCAATTGCTTCTCCAACATCAATTTGTTTTGGTGGTTCTTCTACATTAAGCACAACCGGTGCAATAACCTATACATGGATACCTGGTGCATTAACAGGAAGTAGTGTGGTGGTTTCTCCAATTATTTCTACAACATATACTGTAATCGGAACAAATGGAATTTGTAATACTTCATCAACTGTTGCTGTGATCATTAATCCAAATCCAACTGTTACGGCACTTTCAAATCCAACGGCTATTTGTATTGGCAGTACGGCAACATTAACTGGCAGTGGTGCATCAACATATACCTGGAGCCCTGGGTTATTAGCTGGAACATCAGTTACAGTTAGTCCTGCCGCAACAACAATTTATACGGTTACAGGAACAAACGCTTCTGGTTGTACAGGTAATACAACAGTGCAATTAATTGTAAATCCTTTGCCAACGGTTACGGCTGTTGCAAATCCAACAGGTATTTGTCAGGGTAGTGGAGGTTCTTCCACATTAACTGCAAGTGGTGCGTCAACGTATACATGGAATCCTGGTGCATTGATCGGAACTTCGGTTGTTGTATCTCCTATTGTTAATACAATTTTTACAGTAACAGGAACATCAGTTTTAGGTTGCAATTCAACCGCAACTGTAAGTATTCAGATGATACCAAATCCAACGGTTATAGCTACCGCTACACCGGTTGTTATTTGTGCGAGCAGTACTTCTACCTTAATTGGAACTGGCGCAACAAATTATACATGGACACCGGGACCTCTCACAGGATCATCTGTAGTTGTGAGCCCTACAACAACTACAACTTATACTTTAATTGGAGCAAATGCCCAGTGTATAAGCACACCAACTACGGTTCAAGTTATAGTGAATCCCTTACCAACATTTACGCTTTCAACAGCTACACCAACAATTTGTAGTGGTCAAAATGTACTTGTGAATGTACTGGGTACGCACACAACATTTACGGCAATACCCGGAAATCTTATTGGCTCAACAGTGTTTTTTGCAACACCATCTGTAACTATAATTTATACAGTTACTGCTCAAAATGCGTTTGGTTGTGCAGCTACAAGAACAATACAGATAACAGTAAATCCAACACCAACAATTACAGCAAGCGCATCTCCTTCTAATATTTGTAATGGAGGAAATACTACTTTAACCGCAATCGGTGCAACAACCTATACATGGAATCCGGGATCATTAACTGGAGGAACTGTAGTTGTAACTCCTGTTGTAACTACAATATATACAGTTACCGGAACAACAGGTAATTGTTCGGCAACGCGAACTGTTCAGGTAAATGTTGGAACAACTCCTACATTAATTGCTACTGCAAGTCCTACATTAAAATGCGGACCAAATCCTGCAACATTAACAGCTAGCGGCGCTACAACTTATACATGGAATCCGGGAGCTTTAGTAGGAGCAAGTGTAGTGGTGAATCCTTTAGTAACAACAATTTATTCTGTTGTTGGTGCAAATGGATCTTGTACAAGTCTTGCTACTGTAACATTATTCTTCTCTCCATTACCACCAGTAAATGCATTTGCTAATCCAAACTTTATTTGTAGCGGAAGCTCAAGTACATTATCTGGTGTTGGTGCATCATCGTACACTTGGCAACCTGGTTCTGCCACAGGCCAAACTATTGCTGTAACACCTTCTGTAACTACAATATATACGGTTACCGGAGCAAACGCCTTAGGTTGTACAAATACTGCAACCCGTACTGTAAATGTTATTCCTTCTCCAACAGTTAGTCCGGTTTCAAATCCTAGCGTGATCTGTGCAGGGAACTCTTCAACTCTAACAGTAACAGGAGCAAATACGTATACTTGGCTCCCTGGTCCTCAAACAGGATCAACAATTGTTGTTACGCCAACAACAACAACAATTTATACAGTAACTGGAAACATTGGCTTCTGTAATAATACTAAAACGGTAACTATAACTGTAAATCCAAATCCTACAGTGAGTGTTGCTGCAAGTAGTACTTTAGTTTGTGCTAGTTCAAGTGTTACTATAACAGCATTTGGTGCTAATAATTATACATGGCAACCTGGTCCTTTTGCCGGAGCAAGTATTGTTGTGAACCCTTTGGTAACAACAGTGTATACTGTTACAGGATCTAACTTAAGCGGGTGTACAAAAACAGCCGTAATAACTGTTAGCATTAGTCCCGGACCAACGACCGCAATTGCGGCAAACATAAATATAATTTGTGCCGGAACTACAGTAACATTAACGCCATCGGGTGCTACAACATATACGCTTTATCCGAGTTCAGCTACAGGAACATTATTTGTAGTAACACCTACGGTTAGTACAACGTATACAGTGCTTGGAGCAAATTCTGTTGGATGCCCTGGTGTTAATACAGTTCAGGTGATTGTAAATCCAATTCCTTCTGTTACTATAACTGTTGCACCATCTAATTCAATTTGTATTGGAACAACCGCAACATTAACAGCGAGTGGTGCGAGCACATATACATGGCTAATATCACTGCCTGTAGTTACTTCAACTATTATTGATATGCCGAATACGACAACATTATATACAGTTGTTGCAACAAGTTCTGCAGGTTGTATCTCTACCCAAACGGCTATAATTTATGTAACACCAATTCCAACTATAATAGTTGCGGGATCAAATAGTATAGTGTGTCAAAGCGGCACGGTATCGTTAATGGCTGGTGGCGCAACAAATTATACTTGGATGCCTGGTAGTTTAACAGGAGGTACAGTTATTGTAACTCCAACCACTACTACAATTTATACTGTAACCGGAAATAATGGAGGTTGTAGCAGTACGGCAACTATACAAATTAATGTAACACCAGGCCCACAAAATGTAACAGCATCAGCAACGGGTACAATTACATGTTTTGTATCGAGTGTTGGTTTATTAGGAAATACAACAAGTACTAACGTAACATATTTATGGAACGGACCTTCATCGTACACATCCTCTGCGCAAAATCCTACACCAATTACACTACCCGGAACTTATACATTAACTGTTATAGATCTTGATACAGGATGTCCACTCTCTGTAACATGCGCCGTAATTGGCAACACAACCATTCCTAATTTTACTGTAACTGCTTCTGGTAATTTAGGATGTAATACAACAGTTACTTTAATGGCTTATTCATCAACAACTGCAGGTATTACCTATACTTGGAGTGGTCCGGGAAGCTTTACTTCTGCAATTCAAAATCCAACTATAAATGTTGGAGGTGGTTATACTGTAAGTGCGTTTGATATTTCTAGCGGCTGTGTTAGTAGTTTAACTATATCTGTTTTAACGGATACCACCTTACCAATTATATCGGCAACTATTATTCCTGCAACATGTACCGGAACATCAACTAATAATGATGGTACAATTGTATTAGGACCAAATGGAGTGAAATTTGATCTTGTAACCGGCGCAACGTATACCGGAACGGCTAATTACATAACGGCAGCGCCAATACCGACCAATGGAATTATTACAAATACGCTCACTAATCCAAGTTTCACAACAGCATATACGGTAAGGATATTTGGATTCAATGGATGTTTCAAGGATACAACACTCATCCTTCAACCAATTAATTGTTTCAATAATATATTTGGTTTAACTAAGGCAGCGAGCACTCCAAGTTTAGTGAATAATAAATACGAGGTAACATTTACTGTAACTGCTGTAAACGCATCGTTTGCCGACTTAACTAATGTAAGCTTAAATGAAAACTTAAGCACTGCATTCCCAATTCCTACAACGTACACAATTATTAGTCCTCCTGTTGTTACCTCGCAAGGAAGTAGTTTAACTATTAATCCGGCATTTAATGGTTCATCTCAAATTAGTTTAACATCTCCTTCTACAAGTACACTGTTGTCTGCTAAGCGAGATACAATTGTGTTTACTGTACGAATCGATCCAAACGGATTCTTTGGTCCGTATTTTAACTCGGTGATTGGTTTTGCGAATGATGTAAATAGTTTGGTGGTAACAGATAGTTCAAACGATGGATTTGCTTGGGACCCTGATGCGGATGGTTTTCCAACCAATAACAATATCCCAACTGTTATCAATATCGCTCCAAATACGCGCTTAGGTATTTCTAAGGCGGGTGTATTGTCGGATAGATTAAGTGATAATTCTTACGACATCACTTACATAGTTACTGTAAGGAATTTTGGTAACGATAGTTTGAAACTTGTTCAAGTGAAAGATAGCATCAATAAAACGGTTCCTCTTCCTGCGAACTTCACTATTAAAAACGCTCCAAGTGTAACAGGAACATTATTAACAGTTAACGCAGCGTTCAATGGTATAACGGACATCAATCTACTCAGTGGATTAAACACCTTAGCTCCTGGAGATGTTGATACGGTACGATTTACTATTAATGTAAAACCTGATACAGTTACTGTGTTTAGAAATACAGCAATGGGTTATGCGGTAAATCAGTTCTCAACAGCAACACGAGATTCGTCGCAAACAGGTTATAACCCTGATGTTAACGGTAATGGTAATCCTAATGAAGTTAGCGATAGCGATCCTACAGTGATCATTATCCCTTCTTCTGATCTATTTATTCCTGATGTGTTCACACCAAACGATGATGGCAAGAATGATAATTTTGTAATCAAGGGAATAAGCGGAAAGAAAGTTAAACTCACCGTGTTCAACCGTTGGGGAAATAAAGTTTATGAGAAATCAGAGTACGATAATACCTGGAATGGTTATCCAAACGCAAGTGGATTGATCTTAGGAAATAATAAATTGCCACAAGGTACTTATTACTTTATTATAGAGTTTGCTAATGGCGAGTATAAGCCAATAACAGGTTACGTTGTATTACAATATTAATTATAGATAAAAAAGTTTATGATAGAAATAAAATTTATGAATAGAGCTATCACAGTGATGCTCTTCATGCTTGTAGGTTTTGCTGGTAAAGCACAATACGATGCAATGTTTACGCAATACATGTTCAACGAGATGTTTATTAATCCTGCTTACGCTGGAAGTAAAGATGCCATGGCGGTAAATCTGCTGCATCGCCAGCAGTGGCTTAACTTTCCTGGGCGCCCTGTAACAACCACATTCTCGTTACACGGCCCATTAATGAATAATAAAATGGGATTAGGTATTAGCGTGTTGAATGAGCGCATTGGAAAGTTGAATCGTAATTTATTATACGCGAGTTATGCTTACCGTGTTAAGACCGATAAAAAAGGAACATTGGCCTTAGGTTTAAATGCAGGTATTCATAATCAGGTGAACCGATTATCGGAACTAAAAGCTACAGATGTTGGAGATATACAGATCTCACAAAATACTCCTAGTTCAAATGCACCTAATTTTGGGTTTGGTTTGTATTATAATACAAAAAAATTCTACGCAGGTGTTTCTATCCCACGAATGATAGATGATGGATTTATGTTTGATAATAGCGGTGCTTTTAAACAAAGGATCAGCTTTAACATTTCTAAGTTCCATTATTATATAACAAGTGGATATGTATTTGAGGTAAATGAAGATCTTAGAATAAAACCACAAGCCATGATAAAAATAGTAGCAAATGCACCTTTGCAATATGAAGTGAATGTGAATTTTTTAATTAAGAGTATGTTATGGGCCGGCGTTTCTTATCGCAGCGGTTCAAACGTATCGGCAATTTTAGGCTGCCAGGTAAATCCGCAATTTATTGTAAGTTATTCATATGATTACGGATTGAACGCTATTCAAAAATATTCACAAGGCTCGCACGAGATCGCTTTAGGATATTTATTCCCTTATAAACAAAAATCAGTTATTACACCAAGATATTTTTAGTATGAAAAGATTTTTTCAACTCATAGCACTTTTAAGTTTATCGGCTTCTGCTCAAAATCCAACAATGGTAGCAGGAGATAAACTTTACGTACGAAAACTTTATGCCGAAGCAATACCAAAATACGAGAGTGTTGTAAAGAAAGATAGTTCAAATACGGCTGCCTTATCAAAATTAGGAGAGTGTTATAGACTAACGAATAACATTAACGGACAGGTATTGTGTTATGGTAAATTAGTTAATGCAGGTTCGGCAAGCGACATACAAAAATTGCTTTATGGTAAAGCATTAATGGAGAAGGGAAATTATGAGCAAGCAAAAGGTTTATTTTCTTCTTATACATCCGATAGTAGAGGTTCAAGTTATGTAAAAGGTATTGCAAACATGGATAAAATGAATAAGAATGCGGATGCTTACATTGTAAATCCAGCTGAATTTAATTCAACTGATGATGATTTTGCTGCTATCAAATTTGGAGAGAATACCATTTTTACTTCGTCGCGCACTAAATCTACCTGGATCACATTTAATCACGGGTGGACAAATAAGCAGTATTATAACGCGTATGCCACAAGTCGTGATTTGAATGGGGAATATTATAAGCCTCAGGAATTTCTGGATGATATCAATTCTAAATTCAACGATGGTCCATTATGCATAGCAAGAGATTCTACATCAATTTATTTTACACGTAACAGTTATGGTAAACGAAACAAGAGTACTGATGGTTCTTATAAACTAAGGATATTCAAAGGAACCATTGTTGGTAATTCTTTATACATGCCACAAGATATGAGCTTTAACAGCAATAATTATAACTGCGCACATCCTGCAATTTCATTTGATGGTAACACCTTGTATTTTGCATCAGATATGCCGGGCGGCCAAGGCGGAATGGATCTTTATTTGTCGGTAATGCAGCCCGATAGTTCGTGGGGAACTCCAATTAATTTAGGAGATAAAGTAAATACAGTTGGAAATGAAATGTTTCCTTTTGTTACAGATGATAATGTACTTTATTTTGCTTCTGACGGAATGGAAGGCTTTGGCGGTTTGGATGTGTATGAAACACGGTTGAAGGAAGGAATGCCATCACGCGTTTATAATATGGGAAAGCCTGTTAATAGCGAGCACGATGATTTTGCTTATTATATTTATGGTGATCAAACAGTTTATCCGATGAATGGTTTTGTGAGTTCTAATCGCACAAAAGACGGCATGGATGATGATGTTTATACCTTGCAAATATTAAGAAAAGTATCACGAGGCAAGAACGTTATTTTTTTATTAAAGGATAAAGACAATGGAGAAGTGCTTCCGAACGTAAAGTTGCGTTTGAACGGAGATACAGGAACAACAAATGATAAAGGTGAATTTGCTTATTTAGTAGAGGATGATATTGATTATAAGATCGCGGCCAACAAAGAAAAATATTTTGATAATACCGATTCGTTGAACACAAAAAGCTCGGAGCTTGATGAATTCACTAAAACTATTTTGTTAGAGAAAGATCCAAATCTTTCATTCCTTGCTTTTGTTACCGATGCCAAAACAAATGAGGGCTTAGGCGATGTAAAAATCAGGATCAAAGATCTGTTTACTAAGCAAATATTTGACACCACATTAACTTTAGCAAATGGCGAGTACAGAAAATCTCTTGCAGGAAGAAAAATAGGGGATAAGTTAGCGTACGAAATTACATTGGAGAAAAAAGGATACATAACTAATGTTTTGAACTATACGGCCGAAATTAAAAAGGAAGGCGAAATAAAATTACATGAGGAATTAAAAATGACCTTAGGTAAAGCCTTAGTAGGAGTGGATTTAGCAAAGCTCATTGAAATAAAACCAATTTACTTTGACTTAGGAAAAGCAAAGATCAGAACTGATGCGGCAGTAGAATTGGATAAGGTTGTGAAGATTATGAACGAGTATCCTAATATGTACATTGAGTTGGGAGCACACACCGATTGTAGAGGAGTAGCAGGCGCTAATAAAAAATTATCGGATGCACGTGCCAAAGCTTCGGCAGCCTATATAATTACTAAAGGTAAATTTAAAAAGGATCGTATACTAGGTAAAGGATATGGAGAAGTTAAATTGCTTAATGCTTGTGCTTGTGAAGGTAAGATCCAACCAAAATGTACGGAAGATGAACACTCGGTTAACCGTCGTACTGAATTCATTGTTACAAAAATGAAGTAATTTCGGTTCATTTCTTTTTAATGATCTTGCTTTTTATTTATATTACTTTGCCTTGTGCAACAAACAAACCCATCTCAATTTGTAAATGCTGTCATTGCTTCCTTGCCGTTTGATCCTAATCAACAGCAAAGCGAGCTTATTCAAAAGATCAGTAATTTTTTATTTAACGCACAAGACAATGAATTATTTATTTTAAAAGGTTATGCCGGCACGGGTAAAACAAATTTAATTGCCGCCGTTACAAAAGCACTTCCTTCCATAAAATTAAAAAGTGTTTTAATGGCCCCAACGGGCCGCGCCGCAAAGGTTTTGTCGAACTCTGCAGGAAAAGTTGCGAGCACCATTCATAAAAAAATATTTAAAAAGGATATGGATGAAGGACAAATGAGATTTTCTCTTTCTGAAAATAACCATAAGGATACTTTATTCATAGTGGATGAAGCATCCATGATAAACATTGAATCAGAAAATTCTCTTTATCAAAATAATTTATTAGAGAGTTTGTTCGAATACGTATTTAGCGGTACCAATTGCAAACTAATTTTTGTTGGCGATACAGCTCAATTACCTCCTGTAGGAACTGATAAAAGCGCCGCCCTTGACCCAAAGTATCTAAAGCAAAATTTTCATTTAACCGTTAATTCATACGAGCTTACCGATGTTGCTCGGCAACGTGCTCAAAGTGGTATTTTACATAACGCAACAAAATTGCGCGAATCTTTGCTGGGCGAAAAATTTGTTTTACCAAAATTGGAAGTAACAAAGGATGTTGTGAATTTAACCGGCGATGAATTGGAAGATGCATTGAATAATGCCTACAGTAAATACGGCGAAGATGATGTGATCATTGTTACACGAAGCAATAAACGCGCTAATCTTTTTAATCAAAATGTGCGCAACCGAATTCGTTTGTTTGAAGATGATCTTTGCACCGGCGATAAATTAATGGTTGTAAAGAATAATTATTTTTGGTTAGGCGATGCGAAGGATGCCGGATTTATTGCTAATGGCGATATGGCCGAAATAAAACGCATTGGCAAACGCGAAAAATTATACGGATTTAATTTTACCGATTGTTCTTTAAAATTAGTTGATCATGATTCGGATGAATTAGATGTGAAGATCATTACCGATAGTTTATTTAGTGATGCGCCATCACTTACCCCCGAACAACAACAGTTATTTTTTAGCGAAATAATGCTAGATTGTGAAGACATAACTGAGAAGTGGAAAAAGATGCTTTATCTTAAAAAAAGTCCATTTTTTAATGCCCTCCAGGTAAAGTTTAGTTACGCTGTTACCTGCCATAAAGCCCAAGGCGGCCAATGGCCATGTGTTTTTATTGATCACGGCTTTTTAAGTGACGAAATGCTTGACCTAAATTTAATTAGATGGCTGTATACCGCATTAACACGGGCAACTGAGCAGGTTTACCTTATTAATTTTAACCCTCAACTGATGGTTTAAATTAACAATCGGATGCTATTATCTTTCAGTTTTCATCCTGTTTTTAAGTCTTTTTTTTGTATTTTTACGGGAATTTAAATGATTTTTTTTGCCTGAACTTGAAAAAACTATTTAGCATATTAGCATTATCCATTCTTTCCTACTCGGTTATAGGCCAAAGCTTTATCCGACCTAACGAATGGAAGAAATATAAAAAGGAAGTATTCTTTTCTATGGGCACTTCTAGCTTTTTGGGTGACCTTGGAGGTCGCGATCAAATAGGAAAAGATTTTAGTCCTGCAGATTTAGATCTTGCAATGACGCGTACTGCTTTAAGCGGTGGGTTTCGCTATAAGATTCAAAAATGGTTTAACGTAACTGGAACTTTAAGTTATTTGTTGTTGAAGGGTGATGACGCAGAAACATTTGAGATTTATAGAAATAATAGAAATCTCAATTTTAAAGCCAATGTTTTTGAAACGTTATTAAGAACCGAATTTGGTTATTCAAGCGTACGATCAACCCGTCGCTATTCTCTTAAAAGATCATTGTCGGCCATGGTTCACAAACGTACATGGGAATTGTTTGGTTATACAGGAGTTGGATTTCTTTACTTTAATCCAAAAGGAAAAGATGCTAGTGGAAAATATGTAAAACTATACAATTTGCACACAGAGGGACAGGGTTTACCGGGCGGACCAACTCAGTACAAACGCATAACGGCATGTATACCGTTTGGAGTTTATTATAAAATAGTTTGGGACAAAAAATGGAGTTTATCTTTTGACGCATGCTGGAGAAAAACCTTCAGCGATTATATTGATGATGTTGGTGGAAGATATTACGACCCAATTGCTCTTAAAAATGCTTACGGCGATAAATCGGTTCAAATGGCCGATCCTAGTAAAGGTGACGTTGCAGGAGCTACCAAGCCAGATGCCGCAGGTTTAGCCGCTCAGCGTGGCGATATTGAAAAAGATTCCTACTTTACTTTCCAGGTTAGCGTAGGATATATTTTCAAAAAGCAAAGAAAGAAGAAAGCCCGTCTTAGGAGTAAATTCTAACATTTTTTCAGTCACGATTTATTGTGTTTGACAAATTGGCATTGTTTAATGCTTTGGCATAATTTTTACTATAACAGTACTAAAACCTTAACATATGAGCACCGGTAAAATAAACGTACAAACAGAGAACATCTTTCCCATAATTAAAAAGTTCCTTTACAGTGATAACGAGATCTTTTTACGCGAATTGGTTAGTAATGCAACCGACGCAACTCAAAAACTAAAAGCTCTCGCATCTATTGGTGAAGCAAAAGTTGAATTAGGAGACGTTAAGATAGAAATTGAGGTAGATAAAGGCGCCAAAACCATTACCATTAAAGATAAAGGTATTGGAATGACCAAAGAGGAGATTGAAAAATACATTGCGCAAATTGCATTTAGTGGTGCCGAGGAATTTGTAAATAAGTACAAAGATAAGGTTGATAAAAACGTTGTTATCGGGCATTTTGGTTTAGGATTTTACAGCGCCTTTATGGTGGCTAAAAAAGTGGAGATATTCTCTCTTTCATTTAAAGAAGGATCTAAAGCGGTTCGTTGGGAATGTGATGGAAGTCCGGAATATCAAATTGAAGAAATCAGCAACAAAACCACAAGAGGAACAAACATTGTTTTACATATTGCCGATGATTGTGAAGAGTATTTAGAGAGCTCTAAAATTGAAGGTTTATTAAAGAAGTATTGTAAATTTTTACCCGTAGAAATAAAATACGGAACTAAAAAAGATTGGGTTCCTTCAGGGGAAAAAGACGATAAAGGAGAAGATAAGAAAAAGGAAGTTGAAACTGATAATATCATCAATAACCCTAACCCGGCTTGGACAAAAAAACCGATTGATCTTAAAGACGAAGATTACAAAGCGTTTTATCACGAATTGTATCCTATGCAATTTGAGGAACCATTATTTCACATTCATTTAAATGTTGATTATCCTTTTAACCTTACAGGTATTTTATATTTCCCTAAGCTGAGCAATAAACTCGAAATGCCTAAGGATCGCATTCAATTATACAGCAATCAGGTTTTTGTTACCGATAATGTAGAGAATATTGTTCCTGATTTCTTAACGCTTTTAAGAGGTGTTATTGACAGCCCGGATATTCCGTTGAATGTTTCTCGTAGTTATTTGCAAGCCGACGGTAATGTAAAAAAGATCTCGGGACATATCACTAAAAAAGTTGCCGATAAACTAGAAGAAATCTTCAAAAAAGATAGAACAGAATTTGAAAAGAAGTGGGACGATATTAAAATTTTTGTTCAGTACGGTGTTATTAGCGACGATAAATTTTATGATAAGGCAGTTAAATTCTCGTTACTAAAAACAACCGATGGTACTTATCACACATTTGAAGAATTTGAAGCTAAAGTAAAACCACTTCAAACTGATAAAGACAAAAAAATAATTTACTTGTATGCAACCAATATAGCTGAGCAACATGCTTACATTGATGCAGCAAAGAGTAGAGGATATGAAGTATTGTTGATGGACACCATGTTGGATCCGCACTACATCAATCATCTCGAAACTAAATTAAAAGGTATTTCATTTGTTCGTGTAGATGCTGATACTGTAGATAAGCTTATTAATAAGGAAGAAAACACCTTTAGCAAACTTTCCGAAGATCAACAAAAACAAATTCAACCTGTCATAGAGGAAACAGTAAGTAAAGATCAGTTTCATGTGGTGTTCGAAAATTTAAGTGAAACCGATGCGCCTATGATCATTACTCGTCCTGAATTTATGCGCCGCATGAAAGATATGAATCAAATGGGCGGTGGCTCTATGGGCTTTATGGGAAACATGCCTGATATGTATAATTTGGTGGTGAATTCAAATCACCCTTTAATCAGTCGCATTTTGAATGAAGGCGATAACGATAAAAAGAAGAATCTCGCCAAACAAGCTACCGACTTAGCATTGCTATCTCAAGGATTGTTAAAAGGTGAAGGTTTAACCAAGTTCATTAAACGAAGTGTAGAACTTATTTAAAACAAGGAAGAGACTGCTTTTCAACTCATCTGTGTTTGTTAATTAAAGGGGCTTTGCTGCAACCTTTGAGTATTTGTTAAGTATAAATATACTAACAACTAAAGGTATGGGCGTATGAGTAACCTTTACTTCTTTGATATACTTAACAAGAGCACATTTGCAGGCCTTCATCGCGCTAAGGCCACTATTAATCGCAAAGGAGTTCTTTTTGTTAACCGAATGAGCATTTTAAACACGACTATGATGCTCGTTTTTTCAATAGCGCTTCCTTTTCTTGATCTTACTGAAGTTTTAATTTTCACTATTCCGTTTACTATTTTATTTGCAATACCTCCTTATTTAAATTACAAGGGATATTTTGCGTTTTGCAGATACTACTTTTCAATATTACCCTTAGTGTTTTTAACTGTTGTATGTATGCATAATGGTGCCATGTTAGGAGATAAACTTTTAATACTTACAACAGCAACTATTCCTTTGGTTTTATTTAGAGATAAAAGCAAGATCTACTTAATGTTCTCACTTAATATACTTGTTTTTTTATTTATTACATGGTATCAGTCTTTCTACTCACCTATTTTGAATATACCTGAATATGTGCAGCAAATTTATTTATTGTTGGCGCAACTTACAGTGTTCATGGTTATATTTTTTGTGATACTTTATTTTAGAGGAGATTCAGAAGCATACGAAGCTGATTTGGAAGAAAAAAACAGAACCATTAGTTTAAAAAATACCGAGATCATTGATAGCATTACCTATGCCAAACGTTTGCAAGAAGCGATCATGCCTTCGGAAAAAGAAATTTACAATACTATTCCCGAGAGTTTTATTTTGTACCGTCCAAAAGATATTGTAGCGGGCGATTTTTATTTTGCCGAACAACGAGGAGATCATTTTTTTGTAGCGGCCGCCGATTGCACTGGGCATGGAGTACCCGGAGCAATGGTAAGCGTGGTTTGTAGCAATGCACTTAATAGGGCGGTAATCGAGCTTAATTTAACGCAACCAGGAGAAATACTAGATAAGGTAACCGAAATGGTAGTGGATACTTTTAAAAAAAGCGACCATGATGTAAAAGACGGAATGGATATTTCGTTATGCGCTATAAATATTAAAACCCACCAGATCGCTTGGGCAGGTGCCAATAATCCGTTATGGTATGTAAGTAATGATCAGCTTACCGAAATTAAAGCAACAAAACAACCCGTTGGAAAAAGCGATCATTATAAAAATTTCACAACACATATTCTTAATTTAGCTAAAGGCTCTTTGGTTTATTTATTTACCGATGGATATGCCGATCAGTTCGGTGGACCAAAAGGCAAAAAATTTATGTATAAACAAATGGCCGATATTATTTTGTCCAATCAAGGTCTTGAAATGGGCGACCAACGAAATCGTCTTGAACATGCCTTTGTTCAATGGAAGGGTGCCTTAGAGCAAGTCGATGACGTTTGCATCATAGGCCTTCGCCTATGATTTACAAAGTCACGATTGAGACAAGCTCTGCTTCGTCTCTAATAGATGACGTATTATTGGATTAAGACTTTAATCGGAAATAAATTTCCAACCTTCCATTTTCTATTTCATAAAAAAAGCGCAGAGTAACACTCCGCGCTTTTTTTTTGATTTAGCACTAATTAGTCGCCCCTCAAAAATTCTGTAACCCTTGCCATTATTGTGTTTGTTTAAAAATAGTCCTATAAAAATCTACCAAAAAAAGTAAACAAGGATTAAAAAAGCGGCAGATATTTTTTAGTGCAAACTAAACCCTAATGCTGCGCCCGGGATAGAACGAAAAGCCTTGTTTAGGGCTTTGCGTAATGTTTGCGCTACGAG
>Ga0163149_10000168_pt1 | contig 84417 bp, 64 predicted proteins | sample OliLakLV19MP5G1_FD_148604 | JGI IMG/M metagenome (GOLD analysis project Ga0163149, IMG submission 148604) | Freshwater microbial mat bacterial communities from Lake Vanda, McMurdo Dry Valleys, Antarctica - Oligotrophic Lake LV.19.MP5.G1 | ecosystem: Environmental > Aquatic > Freshwater > Lake >...
GCGTCGTCTAGTGATCCGTGCCAGGACTGCGCTCCGTCACGTGTGCGCGGCGTCCGGGCCGCTCCGCGCGGGCACGGATCGCGTCCCCTGAAGGATCCACCAGACACTGAACGTGCCGATCGCGAGGACCATCTGCCCGATCACGAGCGAGTCCACGAGCGAACGCTGGATGCATAGGTCCGCTGCATCCGACTCGGACTGGAAGCCCGAGGGCCCCATGGGTTTCAACGTAACGCAGCGAGCGAAATCGGGCCCGACTCGTATCTGGGCAGCGTGGACGAGATCGGAGGATTCGCAGGCCGTATGGGCGAGATCCGCCGAGGCTCGTATCCTCTCGCCCCATGTTCCTCCTCGGTACCCTGCTCGCCTTCGCCACGATCCAGGATGCGGCGCCGGCTCCGCTGCTGACGATCTCGCCGCCCAACGTCGCGGCAAAATCGGGCGCGGTCGTCCCGATCGGCGTCTACTTCAGGAACGGCGGGACGGAGCCGCTCGACGTGGTCGCGCCGGAGCGGATCGACGCCGAGATCGTCACGCCGAATGCACGCTCGGCGGCGGAGCTCGTGCGCACGGACGCGGCGATCGTGGACAAGCGTCTCGCGCCCGGCGAAATCCACTTCGTCGAGTACACGCTCGATCTGCCCGATGAAATCGCGGGGCGCGTGGTCGTCCAACTCGTACGTCTCGGCGCAGCGCCGGCCGTGATCGACGTCGAGGAACCCGCCAAGCCGGACGAAGCGCCAGCGGCCGCGGCGCAAGATCCGGGCGACGGTCCGGTCGATCCGGCGGCCGCACCCGAAGCGCCTTCACCGTTCCGCTTCACGGAAGCCGCCTGGCAGCGCTTCCGCGCCCACGAGCCGGTGTATTTCCTCGGCGGCACCGACCGACCGAACGTGCGCTACCAGTTCAGCTTCGCGTACCAGTTCTTCAATCCCGAGGGGCCGTGGGCTTCGGACGTCCCGTTCATCTCGGGCCTGTTCCTCGGGTACACGCAGACCAGCCTGTGGGATCTCGAAGGCGACTCGAAACCGTTCACCGACACGAATTACCGGCCGGGAATCGGGTGGTCGAAGGACAGCCTCGACTGGTTGAAGCTACCCGGTGTCGCGCAGACCGGATTCGAATTCGGCGTCCAGCACGAGTCGAATGGAAGCGACGCAGACGAATCCCGCTCGATCAACATCGCCTATGTGCGACCGATCCTGCACTTCGGCGACCCGAAAGGCTTCGAGGCCCAAATCGCGCCGAAGTTCTACACGTACCTCCCCGATCGCGAGGACAACCCCGACATCAGCGACTATCGCGGCTATTGCGATCTCCGCGTCACCGCCGGTTGGGCGAACGGGTTCCAAGCCGCGGGGATCGGCCGGCTCGGCAAGAGCGGCGAACACGGCAGCATCCAGGTGGACCTGACCTTTCCGATGCGCGCGATCGGCAACGGGAACTTCGACCTCTACCTGCAACTCCAGTGGTTCAGCGGCTACGGCGAGAGCTTGATCACGTACGACGAATACACGGATGCGCTGCGCATCGGCATCGGGTTCGTGCGCTGAACCGGCGTCACGGCCGCTGCGTGAAGAAGACGAACTGGCCCGTGCCGCCCTTCGGCCGATGGCCCATTTGCGGCGTCTGATCCGGGAAGTCGCGCAGCGCGTTCGTGATGGCCACGTTGAGATCGGACGAGGTGACGGACTTCCGGGCGGGATCCTTGAGCACGTCGAGGAACGCTTGCGCGAACGGCGAGTGATTCCCGGTCGTGCCGTCCGAGGCCTGTTCGTCCTTGAGGCTCGACGCGAACACAATGTGCGCCTTGCGCCGGAGCAGCTTGTCGAGCGGCTGATCGCTCGAGCCGCGGAGTTCCGATACGCCTCCGCCGTAACAACAGTCGAGCGCCAACAGCACGTGCTTCGCCTTCGTGCGATCGAAGAAGAAGTCGAACCCCTCCTGGTAGAGAAGGTACGAGTCCCGGCCCGCGTCTTCCGCGTAGGGCTTCGCGTCCGCAGGCACGATGAAACCGTGATCGGCGCTGAACTTGTCCTTGTCGCCGTGGCCGGCGTAGTAGATGAAGACGCGCGTCTCGGGATCCTGCGTCGCTTCGCTCAACCGCGCGAGCTCGGCCTTGATCGCGTGCTTCGTGGCCTCTTTCCCGATCAGCGTCCGGACGTCCCAACCGTCCCACTCGCGCGTCGAATTCAGGTACTCGGCCAGCGCTTTGGCGTCCCGTTCGGCGTTCGGCAGGTTCTTCCAACCCGTCTCGCTGTAATCGCCGATGCCGATCACGAGCGCCTTGGCCGCGTTGAAGCTCGGGCCGTACTCCGCGCCGCCCTTGGCGACGATCTCCTCGGACCGCGCGAGCCCACGGGACGTTTCGCCGCCGCTCGCGTTCGAGTCCCCCCCGCGCAGCACGAGGAAGAGCGCGACAGCGGCGATCGCGACACCCGCGCCGGCGAGGATCGGAACCAAGCGGGATTTCTTGCTTCGATTCGACGCGGGTCCGCTCGTCGAAGTCGGAGAGGTCGACGAGGGCGCACTCGCGATCGCCGCGCGGAACTCCGCCATCGACGCGAATCGCTGCGCAGGGTTCTTCTTCAGAGCACGCAAGAGCGCGTTCGCGAGTGCCTTCGGAGTGCCCGGTGCGAGCTTGGCCGCATCGGTCGGTTCGCCCCACGTCTCGGGATCACGATCACGCGGATACGGCGGCTTGCCGGTCAGCGCCTCGTACATCACCCACCCGAGTCCGAACTGATCCGCGCGCGCATCCGCCGCGGCTCCGGCGATCTGCTCGGGCGCCGGGTGCGGCGGCAGAGCGGCTGGCACGATTTCTCTGCGATCACGGAACTGGATCGAGGACTGTCCCCCATCGCGGTCCACGAACTTCGCGAACACGAAACCCGCGAGGCATGGCGTACCGTCGCCGCGCACGACGATGTTCGCCGAGGAAACGCCGCGATGCACGACTCCTTGTGCATGGACGGCAGTCAACGCGTCGGCGAGGTCCACGGAGAGCGCGCGCACGCGCTCCGCATCGAGCCGGCCCTCGCGCGCGAGGATCTCGGCCAGCGACTCGCCCGCGACGGGTTCGAGCACCACGAGCGCGCCGTCGGGCGTGTCGAGGACATCGAGCAACTTCACGACGCCCTGGTGACGAACTTGAGCGAGAGCGCGCGCCGACCGCAGCTCGGCCTCCTTCATCTTCGCGTCGGGCCAGGTACGCGCGAGCTCGGGCGCAGGCAAACGCAGCACGACCTCGCGTTGGAGGAACGTGTCACGCGCGCGGAGCAAGATCTCGCCCTCGCCGTGTGCGAGTTCGTCGAGGACGTCGAAGCGCTCGGGGATCCGCGAGTCGGTCATGGCAACGGGGGGGCGCCGGGGAAGCGCCGGTTCAGGGTACACGAGGAGCGAGCGACCGCTAGGTCAGCTCGCTCCTGGAGGTCCGTGACGGTCGATGGCGAACGCTCGTCGCCCCACCGGACCCGTTTCGGGGCGTCAGTCGGTCGGGGCGTCAGTCGGTCGGGGCGTCAGTCGGTCGGGGCGACAGTCGGTCGAGGCGACACGATCGCCGGCCCGGATCAGCCGGCCTTCTTGATCCGACCGTGCGCCGCCTTGATCAGCGGCACGATGAGGACGCGCTCGCCCTTCTGGATGCCGACCTTGCCGCTCTTGATCGCCTTCGTCGAGAGCTTCACGCGGGTGACGGTGCCATCCGGCAGCACCACGCGGATCTTCTGGATGTTCGCCTTGAACTTGCGCTTCGTGCGGCCGGTGCAGCGCAGGCCGACGCCGCCTTTCGCCTTGGCGAGACCACGGCGGGCGACGGCGTTGCCGACGCGGGTGCGACGGCCGGTGACGATGCAGGTGCGGGACATGGCGGATCGGAGTCGTTCGGGCGGTGGATCAGGAAATCGGGCGGGGGAGGATAGCAAGGGTCGGCCTCGGCCGCATCAGGGGAGGCGCCCGGCCGAGACAACGCCCCCGAAGACTGGTTCCGGGCCCCCACCAGGGTCGTCAGCGCTGAGGCCGGAGCGTCCCGGCGTGGTCGAGGGCCCGCCCAACCCAGGCGCATGAGTTCCGGGTCGAAGCGTTCGTCGTCGGGAAAGCCGAGGTCGAGCCGGGGACCTTGCGCCATGCCCCCCGGACGGGCGAGCGCAACAGAGCGGCGGGGTCACCCGGGTCGGCGGACCGCCTGTGTGCCGCGAGTCGGAATCGGGCGTCGCGCGGCCCTTCCGGCTCGTGCCGGCTTCTCGGGGTGCTCGATGGAAACGCCGGCGATCTCGGCCAGTTCCGCACGCGAGAGCGGCCCCGAGGCACAGATGCAGCTCTTGTCCGGATGGAGATGATCCGCGGCGACGCGGCGCACGTCCTCGGGCGTCACCGCCGCGAATTCGTGGAGCAGTCGCGTGAGGTGATCGGGCGGGAAACCGTGCAGTTCCGCTGCGGTCAGGTAGCCCGTGCGCCGCGACGAGCGCTCGAACCCGAGGGGGAACGAGCCGAGGAGGTAGCCCTTGACGAGGTCGAGCTCGTCCACGCCGGGTGCTTCGTTCTGGATGCGCCTGATTTCGGCGCGAAAACCGTCGATCGCCGTCTTCGCGTGCTGCGGCGACGTGCCGATGTAGGCCGTGAAGGTGCCGGGCAAGATCCCGGCCGAGGAGTGGATCGAGGCGTGCACGGAGTACGCGAGGCCGAGTTCGTCCCGCAGCTTGCGCGAGATGCGATTCGTGAAGCCCGGTCCCGTTCCGAGGACGTGGTCCATGAGCACGAGCGCCGCGTAGTCCGGGTCGCTGCGGCGCACGCCGACGTGACCGAGATAGAGGTGCACTTGCTGCCGTTCCGCGACAAACGCGTCGACGCGCGGTTCGATCGGGGGCAGGACGGGCGGGGTCGTCGCGAGCAGCGTGCCCGGTCTCCACTTGGCGAGGTGGCGGTCGAAAACGCGCTTCACGCGCGCCGGATCGACGTCCCCGCATACCGAGATCACCGCGCGACGTCCCACCCAATTCGCGGCGCGGTGAGCGCGCAGATCTTCGGGGCGGATGCGCGCCATGCTCGCTTGACTGCCGTACGCCGCGCGTCCGAGCCAGTGATCGCCATAGACGAGCTTGCGGAAGCGCAGGCCGCCTTGCTGCCGCGGATCGTCGCGCTCGAGGAGCAGTCGGTCGAGGACCCGCGTCTTCTGTCGACGCACTTGCTCGGCGGGGAACGTGGCGTTCGTGAGCGAGTCGCACAAGAGGTCCGCGAGGAGTTCCCACTCGTCGTTCACGATGCTGCCGGCGAGCCCTGACGCGTCACCGGAGATATCGCCGCCGGCCGGTTCGAGGAGACCGGCAATTTGCTCTTCCGTGCGGCGTTTCGTGCCCTGTTCAGCGAGGGCTCCCGTGAGCCAAGCGAGCCCTTCGCGGCCTTTCGGATCCAGCGCGGGTCCGCCGCGGATGTGCGCCTGGATCGCGCACACCGGAGCTCCGGCGCGCGGCGACACGAGCAAGATCGCTCCGCAGGAGAGGACGTGCCTCTCGAACGGCACGGAGAGCGACGGAATGGTCCGCGGCGGTGTGAACATCGTGCTCATCGGCGCTTCCTCGAACTCGAACCGCGTTTCGGGCGCGGCGTTTTCTCCGGCGGATGGCTCCACGCCACGACGCGACGCGCGGTCGCGAGCACCCGTCGAGCCGCTTCACGCACGTCCGCGACCGTCACCGAACGGATGTGATCGAGCGACTCCAACGAGAGTCGCCAGTGCGCGTCGATCGCGAATTCGCCCAGCTCCTCCGCGAGATCGCTCACGGTCTCGCTGTCGTACGCTTCGCCGGAAGCGATGATCTTCTTCGCGCGATCGAGTTCCTTGGCGGGAATCGTCTCGTCGCGCAGTCGGGCGAGCTCGTCGTCGATTGCTTTCTCGAGACGCTCCGGGGCGACGCCTTGCGCGCACTCCGCCATCAGCCAGAACGCGCCACAATCCACGCGTGCGTCGTTCTGCGTCGACACGGTCGTCGCGAGTCCGCGTTCGAGCACGAGACGCCGATGCAGTCTCGACAGTCGTCCGCCGGTGAGCAGCGTCGAGACGACGTCGAGGACCCAGTCCTCTTTCGTGCCGACGGCGCCGCTCGGCCAGGCCATCGCGACGCGATGACCCTCGTCGTCCCACGTCATCGTGAAACGCTTCTCGCCTACCGGTTCCGTCGGAACGGGACGGAAGGGTTCGTCCACGAGAAGAGCAGCCGGCCAGGGTGCGCCGAGGTGGCTCTCGACGATGCGCAGCGTACTCTCGGAATCGAAGTCGCCGCACACGACCAGAATTGCGTTGTCGGGCCGATAGTGCCGCGCGTAGTGCGCGCGCATCTCCTCCACCGTGAGACGCTTCAGTGCGTCTGCGTGGCCGATGATCGGACGGCGGTAAGGATGTCGGCCGAACACGGCCTCTTGTGCCAACTCGGTGAGACGCCGCCACGGGTCGTCGAGGCCCATGGCGAGTTCTTCGAGAACCACGGCCTTTTCCGCGGCGAATTCCAGCGGATCGAGGAGGAGCGCGCGCATCCGATCTGCTTCGATCGAGAGCGCCGCCTCGAAACGATCCGACGCCAACTCGAACCAATAGGCCGTGTGGTCGTTCGTCGTGAACGCGTTGTTGCTGCCGCCGAGCAGCGTCGTCACACGGTCGACCTCGCCCTTCCCGAACGCGGAGCTGCCCTTGAACATCATGTGCTCGAGGAAGTGCGACACGCCGGCCGTGCGCTCGTCTTCGTCGCGCGAACCGACGCGGTACCAGAGCATCACGGCGACGACGGGATCGAGGTGACGCTCGACGAGGAGGACGCGCAATCCGTTGGTGAGCGCGGTCTCACGGATCGAGGCGCCGGCTTTCGTCGCGAGAATGGGCAATTCGGTGGTCATCGGAGTGCTCAACGGTTCTTGCGACCGACCTTCTGTTTCGGGGCGGCACCGGGGACGCGCGGCGAACGCGACACGCGTTTCACAGCGGGCTTCGCCCCGCCGCGCCCCTTCGGACCGTCGTCACGCGGCCGTTCGCCAAATCGCGGCGGCGCATCGGGCCGTCGCGCGACGGCTTTGCCGCCCACGACGAGATGGCGCGCATATCCGCGTTTTTTGGGCTTTCCCAGCGGGGATTCGCCGCGCGGACGGTTCGCGGGTCGGCCGCCACGGCCGTCGCCGCCGCCGCGCGAGTCACCACGTCCGGCTGCGTTGGCACGTCCGGCTGCGTCACCACGCCCGCGTGCAGCGCCGGCACCACGCCGCTCGCCGCCACGTTCGACGCGACCGCGCGAGCCGGAACCGCGTCGACTCGCGGGGCCGCGTTTGGCATCGCCGCCCGCTGCCGGGGCCGCATCTTGGTGCGCGCTCTCACCCGCGAGGAGTGCCGCCACTTCTCCGGGGAGGAGCTCGCGCCACCGTCCGGGCTTCAGGCCGCGATCCGTGAGCGAACCGACGCGAATGCGCTTGAGCTCCGTCACCTTGAATCCGAAGCGCGCGAACACACGACGGATCTCGCGGTTCATGCCTTCGCGGATCGTGATCGAGAGCAGCGAATGCGTGCGGCCTCGATCGTGCACGATGATGCGCGCGCCGGCCGTCCGGCCCTCGGACAAGTGCACGCCTTCGCGCACTTCCTTCAACGTGCCGTCGTCGATCTCACCCTCGACCTTGACCAAGTACGTCTTCTCGACGCCGAAGCGCGGGTGTTGGATCTTGTGCGCGAACTCGCCGTCGTTCGTGAGGATGATCAGGCCCTTCGACTCCTCGTCGAGACGTCCGACCGTGTAGATCCGGCCCTTGAACGGATCGGTGACCAAGTCGACGGCGCGCGGCCGCGTCTCCCGTGACTCGTTCGTGCAGACGACGCCCGAGGGTTTGTTCAGCACGTAGTACTTCTTGCGCGTGTGCTTCGAGCGGAACACGAATCCGTCGATCTCGATCTCTTGCTTCGCGGGATCGATCTTCAGGCCGAGTTCGCTCACGGCTTCACCATCCACGGTGACTTTTCCCTCGGCGATCAGCTCGTCGCAACGCCGCCTGGATGCGACGCCGTGATCCGCCAGGAACTTGTTCAGCCGCACGAGGCGCGGTTCGAGCTCGAGCTCGAGTTCGGGCGCTTCCGACACCGGCGTTGACGTGATTGCCTGCTTCTTTTTCATGGTCTTGTCGCGATCCGCACCGCGGAGAGCGGGCTGCCGGAGGCCTCGATGCGATGGTGCCCGATGCAAGCCGGCACGAGCCAGACGTCGCCGGGCGCGAGGTTCACGCTGCCCGCAGCGCTCTCGAGCTTCCCGGATCCGCCGAGGATCGCCCACATGACGGCGACATCCTCGGTCTCGTCGTCCTGCGCGGTGAGCACCTCGACGCGCTGCAGCTCGAAGAGCGTGCAGTCCGTCAGCATCGCGCGGCGCCCGCCCGCCACATCGCGCCAAGCGGCGGAGTGCGGACCGTCGTGGCACTCGGCGTAGTCGGTCGCACGCAACGCGGACTCGACGTGGATCGGTCGCGGGCGACCATCGACTCCCGGGCGATCCCAATCGTAGAGACGATGCGTCGTGTCCGAGTTTTCTTGAACTTCGAGCACCGTGACTCCGGGGCCGATCGCGTGCACGGTCCCGCCGCGAACGAACGCGACTTCGCCGGCGTGCACGGGCCATTCGCGCACGAGCGGGATGATCGCGCTCGATCCAGCAGCTCTCGTGAACTCTTCGCGCGTGACGCCGGGAGCGAGGCCGAGCCATACGCGGCTATCCGGTTCGGCGTGGAGGAAGTACCACGCCTCCGACTTCGCCTCTTCTCCTGTCGACGGATCGCTCGTGATCGGATGGACCTGGATCGAGAGCGGCTGCGCCGTGTCGAGATACTTCACGAGCAGCGGGAAGCGTCCACCCGCCGTGGTGCGTGCCCGACCGAGGAGTTCCACGCGACGGCCCGCGACGAGATCGCGCAGCGGCGTACCCGCGAGCGGACCTTCCGCCACGATCGAGGGCTCCTCGTCACGATCGGAGACCTCCCAGCTCTCGCCGATCGGCTGAGCCGGCGGCAAACGGATGCCCGGTACGCGCTCGAGTCGACGGCCGCCCCACACCCGCTCGAGAGTGCGGCGTCGGAAACGCAACGGAGGCAAAGGCACGATCGCGGGGGTCATGGCGGACCGAGAAGGGTAGCGTCCCGCGAGTTGGATTCGTCACGGTGCGAGGCGGCGCGCCGCGGCGGCGAAGCGCGGATCATCGCGCAGGGCGTCGAATTCGCGACCGTCGAGGATCTTCCTCGCCTGAGGACCTCCGACAGCCCGGTCGAGCAGATCGAGCGCGTGCTCGCGGCAAGCGAGCGAATCCTCCCCCGTGAACGCCGCCCCACACCGTGCCCAGAGCGCTGCATGGAGCAGCCGACTCCTCTCGTCCAACTCCCCCACGGCGACGAGCTCGGAACGCGCGGCGTCGGGCGAGTTCGAGTCGAGATGATGGAGCGCGCGGGTGTAGCGCACGTTCTCCACGAGATTGCGGAAGTAAGGGTCGTCGGGCTCGACGACCCGGTGACCTTCGAGCTCCTCCAACGCCCTGGTCGACGACTCCAGGAACTCGTCGCCGCGACCGAGACGCCGCAGGTTCAGCGCACGGTTCCAGCGCGTGATCCCGACGGCCGCACGCAGCTTCGTCTGGCCGGGATTCGCTGCGAGAAGCCGCTCGCGCACTGCGAGTGCTTCTTCGTACGCGGCGAGCGCAGCCGTGAACTCCTGTCGACCGGAGTGCACGGACGCCATGCGACACGACGTTTTGCAGGTCGCGCGCGAACGCCGCGGCCGTCGCGTACCGGCCTTCGACGCTGGGATCCATCGCCTTCGCGATCACGGTCTCGAGGTCGCGCGAAACGCGCGAGTTCGCGGAACGAATCGGCGCCGCGTCACCGGCCGAGACGCGGCGCGCGATCTCGTGCGACGACGAACTCTCGAACGGCAACCGCAGCGCGAGCAGTTCGTACAGCGTGACCGCGAGCCCGCAGACGTCCGTGCGCGCGTCCACGTCGTCGACGCGGCCGTCGACTTGCTCGGGCGCCATGTACGGCAGTGAGCCGAGCTGCGAACCCGTGCGCGTCGAACGATCCGCGCCTTCGCGGATGGCCAGACCGAAGTCGACGAGCAAGATGCGCCCGTCCTCCGCCAGCATCACGTTGCTGGGCTTGAGGTCACGATGCAGGACGCCGCGGCCGTGCGCGTGTTCCAACGCACCGGCCACGACGGATCCGATGCGCGCGACGGCGTCGCTCCAACTGCCGGCGTACAACACGTGCGGATCGCCGCGCGGACCTGGGCCGTTCGTCATCGACTGCGCGAGAGCTTGCTCGAGGTCAAAACCTCGCAGGGACGCCGGCTCACGCGCCCGCAACGCTTCGACGACGGACGCGAGCGACGCGCCGCGGACGTACTCCATCGCGAGGTAGGGCACGTCGTCCGCCTCGCCGAACGCGAAGAGAGGCACGATCGCCGGATGCGCGAGCCGCGCGACGGATTCGGCTTCGCGCCGGAATCGATCGCGCGCGCCGTCGAACCACACCTGCTCGGGACGCAGGACCTTGAGCGCGACGATGCGGCCGAGCGGTTCCTGGAGCGCGCGATGGACGACGCCCATGCCGCCGCCGCCGATCTTCTCGAGGATGCGGAACTCGCCCAGTCGTTCGGGCGCGCGATCGGGCGTTGCGCCGGGCAGGAATCCCATCCTGCCGAGGGACGCCACCCGCGAACGCAACTCGTCCGCGCGGTCCGGATTCCGCGCGCAGAGTTCGCCGAGGACGCCCGAGCCTTCGGACTCGCTGCGATCCAAGTACTCGACGACGAGGTCCTCGAGCGAGTTACGATTCGAGCTCATCTCGAACCACCAGCGTACTCGCGCGACTCGCACCGCGCCCTTCGCATGCGACTCCTCCTCCTCAGCAACTCGAAGAAGTCCGGTTTCGGCTACCTGGAATGGGCGATGCCGACCTTGCGTGATTTCGTGGGCGATCGAGCCCGGCGAGCACTCTTCGTCCCCTACGCGATCGTCACGCGCAGTCACGACGACTACATCGAGCTCGTGCGGCGGCCGTTCCGCGAATTGGGCCTCGAGGTCGACGGTCTGCATCGCGCCTCGGATCTCCACGAGGCGATCGCTCGCGCGGAACTGATCGTCGTGGGCGGCGGGAACACGTGGCAGCTCGCGCGGGAGCTGCATGTGCGCGGCCTGCTCGATCCCGTGCGCCGCGCGGTCCGCGGCGGAACGCCGTTCGTCGGTTGGAGCGCGGGCTCGAACGTCGCGTGCCCGACGTTCCAGACGACGAACGACATGCCGATCGTGGACCCGCTCGGATTCGACGCCCTCGGTCTCGTGCCGTTCCAGCTGAACCCGCACTACCTGCACGGGAATCCGCCGGGTTTTCACGGCGAAACGCGCGAGGAGCGGATCCTCGAGTACCTCGAGGCCAACCCCACCGTTACCGTCGTCGGCTTGCGCGAGGGCACGTTGTTGCGCGTCGAAGGCGACTCGATCCAACTCGTCGGTGACGATCCCGTGCGGATCTTCCGTCGAGGCGAAGCCCCGACCGAAGTCGTCGCAGGTGGCGATCTCCGGTTCCTGATGCGCGCCTGACCCGACCCCCGAAACACGGCCGATCCAGGGGACTTACCAACTCGCGACGGCCGAACCCACCATCCGGGGTGCAGACTGGAGGTGTGCACAATGTCTCGAAATGAGTGCACTCATCCCGGAGGCCCCCATGATCCGCCCGTCTTCCCAACACACTTCCAGACCCGCTCCGTCCGCTCCCACGTCGAGCCCCACGAACCCGCGCAACCAAGCACCGAGTTCTGCGCCCACGAACACGCGCGACGCGATCCTCGACGCCGCCGGAGTCCTGCTCGGCCGCTACGGCTACCACAAGACGACGATGGACGACCTTGCGACGCAGGCGGGGATCGCGCGGCGAACGCTGTACCTCCACTTCCGCTGCAAGGACGACATCTTCCTCGCGCGCATCGACCGCGTCGTCGATCGATTGCTCGCGGAAGAACGGCGCCTCGCGGACTCGACCGGTTCGGCACTCGAACGCGTGGAGCGCCTGCTGACGTTCCGCGTCGTCTACCGCCTCGACGTCGTGAAGGACTACACGAAGAGCCTCGACGAGATCTTCGCGGCCTTGCGCGGACCCTACCTGGAGCGTCGCGCGAGCTGGTTCGCCGCCGAAGCCGCGATCCTCGCGCGCGTCCTCGAAGCCGGTCGCGCGGCTCGTGAGATCGAGTGCGAGGACTCGAACGCGACAGCGATGGCGCTGATTTCAGCGACGAATTCGCTGATCCCCTACTCCCTCTCGACGAAGGAGATGGGCTCGCGCCGCGAGATCGAACGCACGCTGACGACGATCGTGGCGCTGACTCTACGAGGCTTGCGCGCAGAGCCGACGCGCAAGAAGCGCTGAAAGCCCGCGCTTTTCCCCGACCTCGCGAGCTGCATGACGCGCTACTCGAGCTCGCCCGACCAGTGCACCGGGGACGACGAACTCACGGCTCCAGCGCCGGCCTATATCGATCGAATGCGTCCTGCGGTCCCCCCTCTTCGAACGTGTGCCTTCGTCCTTGGTCCGAACGATGACGAGAACGCCCCCGAGGACGAATCGCTTAACGAACGGATCTTTGCAGGAGTAGGATTGGCCCTACATGGATCAGTTAGCCGCCGTCGCACAAATCGCCATCGCCGCATCGGTCCTCTACGTGTGGATCTTCCGCTTCGACAACATCGTCAAGGAGTTTCGCGAGTACGGGCTTTCGGACCTGTTCCGCAGCCTGATCGGAGCGTCGAAGATCGCGCTGTCGACCTTGTTGATCGCGGGCATCTGGTATCGCGAGCTCGTGCTCGTTCCGGCGATCGCCATGGCGGTCCTCATGGCGGGCGCTCAGGCCTCGCACTTCAAGGTTCGGCACAAATGGCCGGCGTTCGTTCCTTCTCTGATCCTGCTGCTCCTGTCCCTGTTCGTCGCCGCTGTGCGCGCGGAACTGATCGCCTGATTGTGGATCTGGACCCTCCTCGTCATCGCCTCGAGCCTCGCCTTCGTCGCTTACGGAGCGCACTGCTTGCGCTCGGAGTCGATGCGCGGTGAGTTCGCGCGCTATGGCCTGGAGAACCTGCGCGTGCTCACCGGCGTGCTGGAGATCCTGGCCGGCGCGGGGCTGCTCGTCGGGCTCTGGTGGCCGTTCGCACTCCAGTTCTCCTCGGGCGGACTCGCGCTGCTGATGCTGTTCGCGCTCCTGGCAAGGATCCGAGTCGGCGACTCCATCCGAGCCTCGCTGCCGGCGTTCGCCCTTCTGGTGATCAACGTGCTGATCCTGCTGCATTCCCTCGGCCGGCTCGGCTGACCGGTCGAGATCGCTGCCCAGCTGGACGCTCCGCTACGGAGCGCGAAACCAGTTCGCTGCTGAAGTCTCTCGATCGACGGTTGCCGCGAGTACTCGATTGTCGCGAGCAACGCTGGCTGCGGCATAGGCACGGGCCAAAACGGTACTGGGTCCGGCCACCCGCAACATCAACCCGCGTAGCGATCGGTCGCTGCGACGAGCGCGCGCGCGATCCCCACCTCGAACGCGCTGTGTCCCGCGTCGGGCACGACGAACAGGTCAGCTTCGGGCCAAGCTTGCGACAAGTCGTGCGCGCTGCGGATCGGACACACACAGTCGTAGCGGCCCTGCACGATCGTCCCCGGGATGTTGCGGATCTTCTCGACGTCGCTCAGCAACTGATCGTCCGACGTGAACCAACCCTTGTTCACGAAGTAGTGGCACTCGATCCGCGCGAACGCGAGCGTCGTCGCGTCAGCGCCGAACTTCGCGGCGAACTCCGGGTCGGGCAGCAACTTCGACGTCGAGCCTTCCCACATGCTCCACGCTTTCGCGGCCGGCAGGTTCACGGCGGGATCGTCAGAGAAAAGGCGCTTCGCGTAGGCACTCACGAGATCAGTGTGCTCCGCCTTCGGGATCGCCGCGAGGTACGCATCCCACGCGTCAGGAAAGAGCCAACTCGTCCCCTCTTGGTAGAACCAGTCGATCTCCTTCTTGCGCAGGAGGAAAATGCCGCGCAAGACGAGTTCGGTGACGCGTTCCGGGTGCTTCTCGGCGTACGCGAGTGCCAACGTGCTGCCCCACGAGCCGCCGAAGACTTGCCAGCGCTCGATCCCGAGGTGCGCGCGCAACTTTTCCAGGTCCGCGACGAGATCCCACGTCGTGTTCTCGCGGATCTCGGCGTAAGGCGTGCTCTGTCCGCATCCGCGCTGGTCGAACAGCACGATCCGGTACTTGCGCGGATCGAAGAAGCGCCGGTGCGCGGGCGCCGTGCCGCCGCCGGGCCCGCCGTGCAGAAAAACGGCCGGTTTTCCGCGCGGATTGCCCGATTCTTCCCAGTAGAGCTCGTGCAAGTCGGACACGCGCAACCGACCGATGCGGTTCGGTTCGGGCGTCGGATACAGGAACGAGATCGGATCGCGTTGCATGTGCATCGTCATCGAGGTGATCACTTCGCGTGCTGTTCTGTCTTCGAGAGTGCGCCCTTCGCCGTGTAGACACGCCACACGCCGACCTTCTTGCCCGCGCGAAACGCGCCCTGATCGAGCAGCTCGCCGTTCGGGTGATAGCGCTTGAAGAGACCCGCCTTCGTGTCCGCGACGAACTTGCCGACCTGCCAGAGCTCGCCGTTCTCGCGCCACCACTTCCACGTGCCCTGCATCTTCCCCTCCACGAACTTGCCGACGGCGCGCAGTTGGCCGTTGCGCAGGTAGTAGCGCCACGTGCCTGATTTCAGGCCCTGCGCATAGCGGCCGGAACACATCACTCCGGCGCCTTCGTAGCGATCGACGAACGGGCCGTCCTTTTGCTGTGCGATCGCAGCCGCTTTCGGGCGTGCCGACGTCTTCTTCCGGACCGCCGTCCGCGCGGTTCCAGTCTTCTTCGTCGCAGTCTTCTTCTTCGCCGCCATGTTCACACCTCGGGGGTTCGAGTGGCGATGCTAACGGACTCGATGGCAGCATGGCGCACATGATCATCGCACTCGCACTCGCGATTTCCCTGCAGACCGCGCCGCGCTTCGACCTGCTGCACGTGTCGGACGTGCACGTCGAAGCCCGCGCGCGGGGATCCGAGGCTCCGGAGTCGCTCCGCGGCCAGGAAACCTTCGAGTGGATGGCCAAGACCCTCGCGGGCGAGTCCGCGCAGCCCGACTTCGTGCTCGCCACCGGCGACATCACCGAGTTCGGGGCGCCCGGCGACACATGGATCGACGTCGAGAGACTGTTCGCGCGCTTCTCCGTGCCCTGGTACCCGGTCCCGGGAAACCACGATCAGACGTGGAACCCGATCGATCGACCGTACTTCGCGCGGCTCGACACTCTGGCTGAGAAATTGCGCGCCGGACGTTCGTACATCGTGGAGCGCGACGGTTGGGCGTTGCTCGCCTTGAACTCGGCGTCGCTCTTCGAACCGCGGCCGTCGTTCGATCCGGAAGAGATCGAGGAGCTCGAAGGCTTGCTCGCACGACACGCGTGGAACCGTCCACTGCTGCTCGCGATGCACCATCCGCCGGACAGCAAGGAGTTCGCGCAACCTCACGCGTCGCGGATGCTCTTCAGCGCGCTCGACGGCTACGACGTCGAGCTCTTGATGTACGGTCACGGACACGCGGTGCGGCACCATCGCGTCTTCGGCGTGGATTGCGTGCAGGGCGGTAGCACGTTCGCGTCGAAGGGCAACGACTCGCGCGGGTTCGGGCGCGCGACGCTCGCGGAGGGGACTTTGCGGTACGCGTATCGCCACTTCGACACGACGAAGCCGGAGAGCGTGCTCGTCGACCGCAAGTTGCACGCGCGGCCTTCGAGCGTGCCCGTGCTGAGCGTCGTCATCGAGCTCGCGACGGAGACCGAGCCGACGCGGCTCGTGGTGGAATGGACTCCTTCAGCGCCCGAATTCGGGCCGGATAAGGCCTCGTGGCGCCTGCTCGTCGATGGTGACGCGATCGCGGAACCAGGTTGGAAGGTCGCGCCCTGCGAGGATTGCGATCGCTACGAACTACCGCTCGACGCACTGCGTCTCGGCGAAGGCCTGCGACTCGTGACTCTCGAAGTCACTCGACCTGACGGCCGCATTCGGCAGCGATCGGTCACGACGGAGAGTTCCCGCTTCTCCTCGCAACCGCGCGGGATCTCGGGACACCCGCAGTTCGTGCCGCCTCCTTTCTATCCGCACTGGTTCGACGTCACCGGGCACCTGGACCATCGCGTCGAACCGCTTTTTCGCGACAGCATTCCGGGGCGACCGCTCCGCGTCGGCGACACCGTGTACCTCGGTGACGATCGAGGTCGTATGCACGCCGTCGAGTCGAGCGAGAAGGACGGCACGCAGGCGCACCGCTTCCTGTGGAGCACGTCCCCCATCGGCATGGCCATCGAGTCCGCGCCCGCGCTCGCCGGTGATCTCCTCGTCGTCGGCGCCTGGGACGGGAACGTGCACGCGTTCGACGCGAAGACCGGCGAGCGTCGTTGGTCGCGCCCGGGCCCGAAGTCGAGCGACAGCCTGGCTGCGCGCTACTACGCTCCCGCCGATTGCTCACCGGTCGTACTCGGCGATCGAATCTACGTGTGCGACCGCGGCTACGCCCTCGCGTGGTACGAGCTCGACGGGACGATGCACCGACTTCCGTTCACGGACGTAGCAGCGATCGGCGCGAGCATGGACGGCGCGCATCTCCTCTTGCGTGGCACCGAAGGCGCGCTGACGCGCATCGACCGCGACGGTGCGGTCGTGTGGCGCGCGGAAGTCCCGCTGGGACGCGCGCCCGTTCCACCGCTCGAGAAGAACGGCGTCGTACACGTCGTGTCCGATCAAGGTCTGTGGTCGCGCGTCGATGCGAAATCGGGCGCCGTGATCGCGACGATTCCGACGAGCGCGACGGCCTACGTCTTCGCGAGGCCGATCGTCCACGATGACGGCCGCGTCGAGATCAGAAGCCAGGCCGGGACAAAGTTCCTCTGGTCCCCGAGCCCGGATTCGGCGCCGGCGGCCCCGCGCTGACGCGCATCTCGCGTCGTTCGCCGCGTTGCGGACCCGCGACGATTTCACGCGACGCGCTGCGCCCCGGCGCGCGGACGACGACCGCGATGCCCTCGTTCGGCGAGACGTCGACTTCGAGCCGACCACGCGCGTCGGCTCGGCGGGCGCTGCGAATCCCGCGGTACTCGACCTCGACTTCGGCCCACGCGAGCGGCTCGCCATCGGCGACGACGTCGAGCGCGAGCTTCGCGCTCGGGATGAGCAGATCGACGTCGCTCGACGGCGCTCGAATCGATTCGGGCGCCAGCGCTCCCGGCGGGAACACGGCCCCCGGACAGCGGAACGCATGGGGACGAACCATCCACGTTCCCGGCGCAAGTCCTCCGAACGACCAGGCTCCGTCCGCGTCGGTCGTGCAGCGCGGCGTGCCCCATTCGATTCTGCCGTCGATCAGCGCGAGTTCGTCCTCGCCCACGCGAATGCGACGAGCGAATCGCGGCGCGACGGCTTCGAGCTCGACCTTGGAGAGCGGCTCCCCGCTCGCGAGCACTCGACCCGAAATCGCGGCACCGCGTTCGAGTCGGAGCGGTTGCACGAGATCGACGAAGCCCTCGTCGACGACGAGTCGATGCACCGTGGGTCGTCGATCCGGCGCGTAGGCGACGACCCACACGTCCCCGGGTTTCGCCGTGCGCACATCGAAGCTGCCCAGTTCGTCGGTGAGTGATTCACCGCGGGATTTCAGCCCGTCCGCGGCATGCGGCGCGGCCAGGATCGCGACCTTCGCGGCGGGCACGGGCTCGCCCTCTTCGTCCACGACTCGACCCGTGATCGAAGTGTGGCCGTACTCGAGGCACGGTGACTCCGACAAGGCGATCGGGAGTGAGCTCGTGCGGAGCGATGCCGACGATACCGCTACCAGTTCACCGCCTGTCGGTCCCCGCTCGACGGGAGCATGCGCAGCCCGCGTGAACTCGACGAGTTCGTGTCCAAGCCCCTCGGGCACCATCCACCACGCGACGACCGCTCCAAGACCCGCCGTTCCGGCGAGCGCGAGAAGCAGCCGGGAGGGGCTGGTGCGGGTGGGCATCGCACCCGTCGCCTACGGCGATGTGCGAGTGCGCGTGAGAACGGTGTGAGGATTCTCGAAGTTCGTCGCCGAGTTTCGAACTGGCGCGGCGGTCACTTGCAGTTCACGCCTGGCGGATGGTCCGCTCGGGAGTCGCAACGGTGAGTTCCTGTGGAAGAGTGCGGGATCGCGCGACATCCCCCTGGGCTGCGAGTGTGCCCGTCGAACCACGGATCGCCGCGTGGCCGGCGCGAACCCGAGCAGAATCGTCAGGCCCCGAGCAACCGCCGCGCCTCGGCGCGTGCCGTCGCGTGCGCGGCGCCGCCGGCGATCATGTCGGCGACCTCGTCGATGCGCGCGTCGCCGGCGAGCTTCGCGACCTCCGTCCGTGTGCGGCCGGCTTTCACGGACTTCGATACGCGGAAATGATGGTCGGCGAGAGCTGCGATCGCGGGCAAGTGCGTGACGCACAGGACTTGATGGCCGCGGCCGAGCGTCCGCAGGTGCTCGCCGACTTGCGGCCCGAGACGACCGCCGACGCCGGCGTCCACTTCGTCGAAGACGAGGGTCGGGATCGCGGCTTTCAGCGCCAAGGCGACGCGCACGGCGAGCAGGATGCGCGCGGCCTCGCCGCCCGACGCGACGTGGCGCAGTGGACGTGACGGTTCGCCGGGGTTCGCGGCCAGGAAGAACTCGAAGGCGAGCGGATCCACCTCGTTGGTGCGCGGTTTCGAGTCGGTCTCGGAAGGCGCGTAGCAGAACTCGGCTTTCCCGAGTCCCAGTTGACCGAGGCTCTCGTGCACCGACTTCGCGAGTTTCGCGGCGGCCGCGGTGCGCTTCTTCGCGAGATCGTTGGCGAGCGTAGTCGCGGTCTTGCGTGCGCTGTCGACGCGCGCTTGCAGCGCTTCGACGGATTCGTCGCGCGATTCGAGTTGCGCGAGCTCCTTCGCGATCAGGGCGACGCGCTCGGCCAGCCCGGCGACGTCCGTGCGGTGCTTCTTGCGCAGCGATTCGAGGCGGTAGAGGCGCTCTTCGATCTGTTCGAGCCTCGACGGATCCGCTTCGAGGCTCGACAGGAAGCGTTCGAGTCCCGCTGAGGCTTCTTCGGCATGCGCGACCGCGCCCTCGATCTCGGCGTGCAGCTCGCGCAACTCCCCCACGCGACTCGTCCACGTCTCGAGCACGCGGCGCGCGCGGCGCAGTTCGTCGAGCGCACCGCCTTCCTCACCCGCGAGAGCACGCGCGAGTCCGCCGAGATCGCGTGAAAGCTCGGCCCAACGCAATCGATCGCGTTCCGCGAGCAGCTCCGCATGTTGTTCGGGCGTGATCCGCGCACCTTCGAGTTCCTGCGCCTGGAAGCGCAGCAAATCGAGGCGTTCGGCGCGTTCACGGACCCGTGTATCGAAGTCTTCGAGCTCCGCGCGCGCCGCCGTGTACGCAGCGCGAGCTTCGCGCCAACGTTCCGCGAGCGGCTCGAGGGAGCCGAAGGCGTCGAGCACGCGCGTCTGCTCGGCCGGTTCGAACAGTCGCTGATGATCGTTCTGCCCGTGGATCTCGACGAGCAGGCCCGCGACCCGCTTGAGTGCACCCAGCGTCGCCGGGCGATGGTTGATCCACGCGCGCGTGCGGCCGGACGCGCCGACTGCGCGCGCCAGGACCAGCTCGCGCTCGTCCTTCGCGCCGAGCGTGGACCAATCCTCGAGCACCGTCGGCGCCACCTCGCGCAACGTCTCGACGAGATCGCGACCCACCGCGTGCTCGATCGGCAACAGGAAGCGTCCTTCGACGCGCGCCTCCTCGGCTCCCGTCCGCACGATCCCCGTCCGCGGTCGCTCGCCGAGCAAGAGCTCGAGCGCACCGACGATCAGGCTCTTACCCGCGCCCGTTTCGCCGGTGATCGCGTGCAGGCCCGTTCCGAGTTCGAGCGCGGCGCGGTCGAAGAGTGCCAGGTTTTCGAGTGCGAGGTCGGCCAGCATGGTGCGGCCGGATCTTACGGACGAAGCGCCTCGGCGCATCCACTCCCGTCACGAGGCGCGGAACTCCGCTCGGCCTCGCGATCCACAGGCGCAGTTCGGCGATTCGCAAACCGGTTTCGACTCGATGACCCCGCCATCAGCCCCTCACGAGCAGTTCCGGCCGCGAGGTGCGATGCCTCGCGGCCGGTCTCGTTCCCGGTTCCGAAACCGCGGCGGGAAAGCCGCGGAGGTTGCCATCAGAACCCCGGGAAGACTTCAGCGATGAACAGCTCGATGCGAGCCGCGATCGCGCCGCTGGCGCCTTCCGGGACCCACCAGGAGTAGGTGTGCCCGCGCGGGTCGGTGCCCGCCTTCAGCATCGTCAGCGTGTGCAGCGGAACGTCCGTGGCCTGAATCGTCGCGTCGCATTCGAGCATCCCGCCGTAGCGTTCGAGATCGAGCATCAGGTCCGAAACGGCCTCGGGGTCGACCAGGCCGCGATCGGCGAGCGGCGCGTCCGTGTCCGCGATGTCGGCGATGCGCACGGCCCCGTCGGAGTAGACGACCAAGTGGAGGTCGACGGGTCCGATGAGCGTGCTGCCGGTCACTTCGTAGACGAGCAGCGGTTCGTGCTGGATCACGTTCACGCAGCCGCTTTGGACGGGAACGGGACGGAACGAGGATCGTTCACCGGCGAGCGGGACGGCGGACAGAGCGAGCAGGAGCGAGTGGCGGAGCATGGCAACCTCGTGGGGTCGGAGGGCCGGAGGGACGCGAAGGACGAGTCGAAGACCCGTCCCTTCGAAGAGGCCGATCCGCATGCATCGCGAACGCGCCGAGTTGAAGAAATCTTCAGTTGCCGCGCGGTCGGATCGGCGCAGGCTTCGGATCCGCCATCTCCTCGATGCAGATCTCGCGTAGACGTCCGAGCGCTTCGCGCGCGTGGGGAGGCAGCGCGTCCTGTTGCAGCGCCTGTTGCAGGGCCTCGTCGGCGATGACGAAGGTGCCGTCTTCCATGAGCTCGAGTGCGCGCGCGGCGTGGAAGACGGTGGCCTCACCGATCGCTTCTTCGAGCGGGGTCGCGGCGACGAGCTCGATCCACGGGCGGTCCAGCCAGACCTCGCGCACGTAGCCCTCCACTTCGAACCGCTGGTGAGGGGTCGCACTCGCGAACGTGCGCTCGATGTCGGTCCCGCGGCGCACGAAGACGCGGGCAGCGGGGTTCTCGAACTCGTTCACGAACCAGGGGAACTGCTCGTCGGCCCAGGCCGAGACCGCGGCGAACGCGCCCGGGCCGAACCGGGTCGGGCCGGCCGACCAGCGGGCGGGCAGGCTGTGGAATTGGAGCGTGAGGCGGACCCGGTTCCCGTGTTGGCGACAGGGGAATCCGGCCAGCTCGGACCAGGCGACGCCGGGGGCGGGAGTGGTGATCTCGGCCCCGCCGGGTATCGGTCGGGGCCCGGCAGCCTTCCCGAAGCCGGCAGCGGCTACGGCGGCGAGGAGCGCCAGCGCAAGGGAACGAGGGCGGAGCGGCACGGGTCAGGATCGGAAGGAGTCGGCTGGAACTGAAGGCCCGAGTCGCGGCCGAACCTGCGCTCCAAGACCATTCCCAGGTCCCTTGTTCAGGACTTTGCACTGCGCTGCATGCGCCGGACTGCGTGCGCTGCCGGGGCGCGTCCGCTCCGACCCGCGTCTTCACACAGCCCCCACCGGCCGTTCACGAGATCCTCGCAGAGCTCACCTACCCTCCCGGACCTTCCGGCGTCCGACCCCCCCGTTTCTCCCCCATTCCGGACGTCCCCTAGGAACTGACTTGCACTCGCGCGTTCGGTCCAGCCCCGACGCCGCGCCCCGTCGCGGCTCCAGCGCGCCTGTCCTCGGACCGGTCTTTGCGCTGTGGCAGCCGCTCTGTTGGGTTCTCTTCGGAGCCCTCGTGACCATGGGGCGCGCGCGCGGGCAGGAAGGCGCCGCCGGATCCATCCGCGGGGTGATCTTCGACAAGGACTTCGACGCCCCTCTCGGTGCGGCGACCGTCTTGGCCGTCGAGACCGGACGTCAGGTGCAAGCCAGCGACCAGGGACAATACGTCCTCGAAGGTTTGGCGCCGGGTCGCTACACGATCGTCTTCTCCAAAGACGGTTACGTGCGCCAAGTGCGCACCGATGTCGTCGTCACGGCGGGTCAGCTCACCGACCTCGATGCGCATCTATCCGGCGAGTTCACGGAGATGGAGGAATTCGTCGTCGAGGACGTCCTCCAACTCGGCGCTGGGACCGAAGCCTCGCTGCTCTCGCTGAAGCTCGACAGTCCCTCGCTGCTCGACTCGATCGGATCCGACCTGATGAGCCGCGCCGGCGCGAGCGATGCGGCGAGCGCACTCAAGCTCGTCTCCGGTGCGTCGGTGCAGGACGGAAAGTTCGCCGTGATCCGCGGGCTACCCGACCGCTACGTCAGCTCGCAGCTCAACGGAGTGCGCTTGCCGAGCGCGGACGAGGACACTCGCGCGGTCGAGCTCGACCAGTTCCCCTCGGCCGTCATCGAGAGCATCCAGGTTTCGAAGACGTTCACCCCGGATCAGCAGGGTGACGCCTCCGGCGGCGCCGTCGACGTGCGGCTCAAGAGTGTTCCCAACGAGACGACCCTCTCGTTCAGCGCGCAAACGAGCTTCAATTCACAGGTTTCCGGCCGGGGCGACTTCCTCACGTACGAAGGCGGCGGTGTCGGCGCTTGGGGCCGCGAAGGCGACAGTCGCGAGATCCAGTACGACAACTTGGGCGGGAACTGGGACGGCGCTGTCGGCACGATCACCGAAGACGCGCCCATCGACTACAAGTGGTCGCTCTCAGCCGGCGGCAAGCACCAGATTTCGGACGATGTCCGCATCGGCGGATTCGCGAACTTCTTCTACGAGAAGGACAGCTCGTTCTACGACAACGGGGTCGACGACTCGTACTGGGTCGACAGCCCGGGCGAAGGTCTCACGCCTCAATACAGCCAGGGCGCGCCGACGCCCGACAAGCCGCAGGAAGGCGACTTCAAGACATCACTTTTCGACGTCACGCAGTCCGAGCAGTCCGTGCAGTGGGGCGGCCTCGGGACGTTCGGCATCGAGTCGGAGAACCACCTCGTCGCCGCGACGTTCTTGTACTCGCGGACGACTGACGACAAGTCGACGCTGGCGACGGACACGCGCGGCAAGGAGTACTACTTCCCGGGATACACCCGACGGGATCCGATGGGCCCGGGAAACACGCCGAACTCGCGGATGGCGGCGCCGTACCTGCGCACCGAGACGCTGGAGTACACGGAGCGGGAAACGTCCAGCCTCCAACTCGGTGGCCGCAGTTTGATCTCGATGGGCGAGTTCTCGATCGGCTCATTCCGCTTCCAGGAGCCGACCTTCCACTGGAGCATCTCGAAGAACTACGCGGAGCTGTATCAGCCCGACAAGCGTCAATTCGGCGCGCAGTGGTACGCGCCGTCGTTCAATCCTGGCTTCCCGCCCTTCGTGCCCCCCTCGATCGACCCCGCGATCTGGCTTCCCTTCACGCCGGCCGCGAACTTCAGTTTGGGCAACTTCCAGCGCATCTGGAAGGAAATCGACGAAGAGAGCCAACAGGGCTCGTTCGATCTGAAGTTCCCCTTCCTGCAGTGGGACGATCACGAGGGGTACGTCAAAGCCGGCCTCTTCGATGACAAGGTCGAGCGCAACTTCGACCAGGACACGTTCAGCAATTTCGCCGACCAATCCAGTTACGAAGCGGGATTCGAGGAGCCCTGGAGCGCGGTATTCGCCGACGAGAACCATCCGATCACGGCTTCGTCTCTGGACGTCGACTACCGCGGCGAGATCGACATCTTCGCCTGGTACGGGATGATCGATCTACCCGTGTCGTCCACGGTGGACGTCATCACCGGAGCGCGATTCGAGCGCACCAGCATCTCGGTCTTCAACTTCCCCGAAATCGATGCCACGTGGTACCCGCCCGGCGCGGTGGCTCCGGTCGAGCTGGGCGACATCGACAATGACGGACGCAGCGACGCCGACGTCGACATCTACCAAACCGACACCCTGCCGGCTCTGGCCGTGAACTGGACGCCTTTCGAAGAGCTCACGTTCCGCAGCTCGGTCAGCCGCACTCTCGCACGACAGACGTTCAAGGAACTGACGCCGATCATCCAGCAGGAGTACCTCGGTGGGCCTGTGTTCATCGGCAATCCCGAGCTGACGGCCAGCAGCCTGACGAATTACGACTTGCGCGCGGACTGGCGCCCCTATGAGAGCGCACTCGTGTCGGTGTCGTGGTTCCACAAGGACATCGACGATCCGATCGAATACGTGCAGAGGCCCATCGACTTCACGTTCACGACCCCGGTGAACTATCCGAAGGGCCGCCTGAGCGGCTTCGAACTCGAAGTGCGTCAGGACCTCGGCCGAATAGCGGACGCGTTGGAAGGATTGTCGGTCGGAGCGAACGGAACGCTGATCGATTCCAGCGTGACGCTGCCCGAAGACGAGGCCGCGATGTTCGCGATGCCACTTCTCGACGTACCGATCACCGAGCGCGACATGACCAACGCGCCCGAGTACCTCTACAACATCTACGGAACCTACGACATCGAGTCGACAGGCACGCAGATATCGCTCTTCTACACCGTGCAGGGCGACACACTGGTCGCCGGTGCCGGGCAAGACGACGGCAACTTCGTTCCGAGCGTCTACGCCAACGACTACGACACGCTGAACTTCTCGATCAGTCAAAAGCTCGGGAGGTTCTTCAAGCTGCAATTCCAGGCCAAGAACCTCACGAATCCGACGATCGAAGAGGTCTATCGGTCCGAGTACATCGACGCAGACGTCGTGAAGACGTCGTACACGAAAGGCATCGAGTACTCGATCACTTTCGGGGCCAGCTTCAACTTCTGAATCACCCGCATGAATCCCATCGCTCGACATCGACCCCGAGGACATCCAATGAACACGAAGAAGGTCTACCTGACGCGCTGCGCTGGGACCGTCGCGATTCTGGGCCTGTGCGCGAGCGCGGTCTTCCCGAGCGACGATGCGGCGGACATAGCGGAAACGCGCGCCACTCTCGAGAAGTGGGTCGACACGCGGCGCGTGATCTCAACGGAGCGCAATGAGTGGAAGCTTGCTCGCGAGATCCTCAGCAGCCGTGTGGAGGTCCTACAGCGCGAGATCGACTCGCTGAAGTCCAGGATCGTCGATGCACAGGGCAGCATCGCCGAGGCCGACAAGAAGCGGGAGGCGCTCGTCGAAGACAACGCGCGACTCGTGACCTCGTCCGAGGTGCTGGCCACGGTCGTCACTGGTTTCGAGACGCGCACGCGCACCCTGCTCGCGCGCCTCCCCGATCCCATTCGGGATCGCGTGAAGCCGCTCAGTCAAAGGCTCCCCGACGGCAAGGACCAGGTGAAGACGCCCCTGGGCGAGCGGTTCCAGAACGTCGTCGGGATCCTGAACGAAGTCGACAAGTTCCAGCGCGACATCACACTGTCGAGTGAAGTGCGGCAACTCGGAGACGGGACGACCGCCGAGGTCACCGCGATCTACCTCGGTATCGCGCAGGGCTACTACGTGACGGCCAACGGCAAGTCGGCCGGTGTCGGCACCGCGGGCGTCGACGGCTGGGCGTGGACGCCCGCCAACGACGCCGCGCCGCGAATCGCGCGCTCGATCGCGATCTTGAAGAACGAAGGGGTGGCGGAGTTCGTCCCCCTTCCGATGCGCATCCAGTGAGCCGCGAGGTGAACACCATGAACCCGATGAACATCCTCAGCACCCTCACTCTCGCGTGCATCGCGGCGACAGCTCATGCGCAGACGGCTCCCGCGAAGAGCGACGCGCAGCCGACGTTCGAGAGCGCTGCCTTGGACGTGCAGAAGCGGCTCGACTCGAGCGTCGCGGAGCTCGACACTCTGCGGACGCAGATCGTCGACGAGAAGCTGCCGCTGGCGCGTCGGATCAGCGACCTGGAGTCCGAACTCGTCAAGGCGCGGCAGGATTTTCAGCAGACGACGCGACTCCTCGACGGACGAACGCTCGATCTCACGAACCTGCGCGGCGAGATCAAGTCGCGTCAGGACGAAAAGGCATACCTCGCGACGCTGCTCAGCGAGTACGCGCGGAACTTCGAGTCGCGTCTACACATCACGGAGCTCCAGCGTTACGCACCGGAGTTGCAAGCGGCGAAGCTGGCGCACGAGAACACGACGCTGACTCCGGAGCAGGTCCTGGAAGCACAGGCCGCTCTGATCGCGACTTCGCTCGCACGTCTAGAGGACGCGATCGGAGGTACGCGATTCGAGGGCACAGCCGTGAACCCCGACGGCATCGTGAACCGCGGGACGTTCGCTTTGGTCGGGCCGATCGCGCTCTTCCGCTCGACGGACGGCGCGTGGATCGGAACAGCGGAGCAGCGGCTGGGATCACTCGAGCCGGCACAAGTCCCGTTCGACGAACTCGAGGACAAGGACGCCGCCAGCTCCCTCGTCGTGTCGGGCGTCGGAGCGCTGCCCGTCGACACGACCCTGGGCGACGCGCACAAGGTCGCCGCGACCGAGGAGAGCCTGTGGGAGCACATCAAGAAGGGCGGTCCGGTCATGTGGCCCATCTTCTTGTTGGCCGGAGCGGCTCTCGCTGTCGCGCTCTACCGCTGGTTCGGGTTGGCGTTCTTGAAGAGTCCGCCGCGCGCGAAGCTCGAGGAGCTCTACGCCGCGGTCGACAGCGGTGATCACGTCGTCGCACGCGAGAAGGCCGCGAAGATCCGTGGCCCGGTCGGTCAGATGCTCGTCGTCGGGGCCGAACACCTCGGCGAGCCGCGCGAGCTGGTCGAGGAGGTCATGTACGAGACCGTCCTCACGACACGACTGAAACTGCAGCGCTTCCTGCCCTTCATCGCGATCAGCGCTGCCGCCGCACCTCTACTCGGACTCCTCGGGACGGTCACCGGGATCATGAACACGTTCCAACTCATCACCGTCTTCGGCACGGGCGACGTGAAGACGCTCTCCAGCGGCATCTCGGAAGCACTCATCACGACCGAGTACGGCCTCATCGTCGCGATTCCCTCTTTGCTCATCCACGCACTCCTCACGCGCAAGGCGAAGAGCGTGGTCGATGACATGGAGACCTCGGCCGTCGCGTTCCTGAACCACGTCGCGAAATCGGAATCCGGCACGCTCTCGAGAGCGGCCTGAAGCGAGGCCTCCTCATGGAACTCATGCTCGAACGTGCCGGCGCGATCTGGGACCAAGCCGTCGTGATCTGGGTCGCGGGCGGATGGGCGATGATCGCGATCGCGATCATCGCACTGGTCCTGTTCGCACTCGGGAGCCACGTGTTCCTGAAGCTCCAGGAGAAGGGCTTCGAATCGATCGACGAGTCCAAGTGGCGCCGCTGGATCGATCATCCCGAGGAACGTCGCGGTCAGATCGGCGATCAGATCGCCCTCGTGACGCGGGCACGCACACTCGAAGAGATGTCGCGTGCCTTCCAAGAGCTGCGCCTGGCCGAGGTCGCACCGTTCGCGCGGGATCTCCGCGTCATGAAAGTCTGCATCGGCGCCGCGCCGCTCTTCGGGCTGCTCGGAACGGTGACGGGGATGCTGGCGACGTTCGGCGCACTCGCGACGGGATCAGGCGGAGAGAAGACGATGGGGCTGATCGCCGCCGGGATCTCCGAGGCGCTGATCACGACCGAGACGGGCCTCGTGATCGCCTTGCCGGGTCTCTTCTTCCAGTACCAGCTCGCGCGGAAGTACGAACGCTACAAGGCATTCCTGGCGCACATGGAAACGGTTTGCACGCAGCTCTTGCATCGCGAACTCGGCCTGAAGCGGGCCCTGCCGGTCGTGCCGGAGCCGAGCCCAAAAGCCAACGACACGGGGAACTCGACGCCCCGCGCCGGACGCATCCACAAGCCCGCGACGATCCTCGGATAGGAGCACACCATGGGACGCTTCCGCGAAATGGGCTCGGACGACGGCGGTGATGTCGGCATCGACATGTCGCCGATGATCGACTGCGTCTTCATCCTGCTCATCTTCTTCATCGTCACCACGACCTTCGTCGAGGAGACGGGAGTCCAGGTCGACAAGCCGCAAGCAGCGTCCGCGGTTCGCCTCGAGAAGACCAGCATCCTCATCGCGCTCACGTCGAACGGCGAAGTCGTCTACGGCGGCCGCGAAATCGGCATCGGCGGCGTGCAGGCGCTGGTCAAACGCATGCTCCAGAAAGAGGACCTGCCCGTGATCATCCAAGCCGACACGGTTGCCCAGTCGGGCCTGCTCGTGCGCATCGTCGACGAGGCCAAGCTCGCCGGTGCGACGAAAGTCAGCATCGCCACGCGGAGCGCTCAGGGCTGATGAACGCCACCGGCCACACGCGGATCGAGGGACCTTCCCTCGCGAGACGGGTCCTGCACAGGGTCCTGGTCCTCGTCGGCGCAGTGGGCTTCGCGCTCGGGCTGTTCTTGGTATTGCCGCTCATCCAAGCGATCTCGGCGACTCCGCTCGCCGACAGCGAGCTGCGCTTGATCGACACGGCGAACCTGCCTCCTCCGCCTCCGCCCCCTCCCGAGGAAGAGAAGAAGGAAGAGGAGCCGGAGCCGGAAGAGAAGCCGCCGGACCTCGAGGAGGTCTCGCAACCGCTCGATCTCTCGCAGCTCGAACTCGCACTCGGCGGCGGCATCGGGGATGGCTGGATGACGGCCGACTTCGCGGTGAAGCTCGACACGAAAGTCGCGAGCGCACAGGAATCCGAAGCACTCTTCTCGCTGGAAGATCTCGATCAGAAGCCGCGCATCGTCCACCAGCCCAGTCCGAAGTTGGACAAGGCTCTGAGGCAGAAGGCGCCCGGCACCGCCTACGTGCTCTTCGTCGTCGATCAGAGCGGCAGAGTCGAGAACCCGACGATCCAGAATTCGACGGACCCCATCTTCGAGAAACCGGCCCTCGCGGCGGTGAAGCAGTGGAAGTTCGAACCAGGCATGCGCAAGGGCCAACCCGTGCGCTTCCGCATGCGCGTGCCCGTCACGTTTCCGAAGAACTGACTCCGATGAACCGCACACTCCTCCGTCACGTGTTCACCATCCCGTCGTGCGCACTCGTCCTCGGTGCGTGCTCGAGCCTCGAGGAGCAGGCTGGAGATCCAGTCCACGACGCGGGCCTGGAGCCCGCCAATTCCCTCGCAGCGTGGACGGCCCCGACGGAGGCCTCTCTGCCCGCGACGCCGACTTGGCCGGTCGAGCCCGCGAGCACACGTGCGCTGGAAGGCGGCGATTTTGCGCTCCAGGTGTGGAACGACCCGATGTTCCAACGTCAGTTCGCGGAGAGCTACGCGGCGGAGACCGATATCGAACCGCGGTTGGCAGCGCCCGAGCGCGAGACCATGCAGCAAGTCCTCGACCTGATGGCCGCGGACAAGATGGAAGAGTCCGCGCAGTTCATCACCAAGCAGATGACGCCCGCTTCGAGCGCTGTCTTCGACTTCACGCTCGCGAACATCCGCTTCCAGCAGGAGCGCCTGCCCGAAGCGATCGGTGCGTATGAACTCGCAACGCAGAAGTTCCCCAAGTTCCGTCGGGCCTGGCGCAACTTGGCCTTGATCTTCGTTCGACAGAACGAGCACGCGAAGGCCGCGCGCGCGCTCGTGCGAGTCGTCGAACTCGGCGGCGGAGACGCGGTCACCTACGGCTTGCTCGCCTTCTCCTACTCCAATCTCGACGACCACATGTCCGCCGAGTCCGGCTTCCGCATGGCCGCGATGCTGGACCCCCAAACGCTCGACTGGAAAATGGGGCTCGCGAAGAGCTTCTTCCACCAGAAGCGGTATGCCGACGCCGCTGCGCTGTGCGACTCGATGCTCGCCAACGATCCGAACCGCGCGGACCTGTGGTTGCTCCAGGCGAATGCCTTCATCGGCCAGAACCAGCCACGAAGGGCTGCGGAGAACTACGAGCTCGTCGACGGACTGGGCAAGTCGACCCCGGACAGCTTGAACATGCTGGCCGACATCTACGTCAACGACGAGCTGTACGACTTGGCCGTCGACACGTACGTCCGCGCGATGGAGAAGAACCTCGGAGTCGGCGCGTCGCGCGCGATCCGCGCAGCCAAGGTCCTGAGTTCACGCGGGGCTTCGGAATCGACGAAGAGACTCGTCGAGCGCATCGAGGACATTCACACCGGGCGGCTCTCGTCGGACGAGCGGAAAGACCTGCTCAAGCTCCGTGCTCGCCTGGCGGTCGCGGAGGGCGCCGGCGAAGAAGAAGCACGCGTGCTCGAGGAGATCGTGCAGCTCGACCCCCTCGATGGTGAGGCCTTGATCCTCCTCGGGCAGCACCAAGCCCGAACAGGAGACGTGGAGAGGGCGATTTTCTGGTACGAGCGCGCGGCGAGCGTCGAGGCGTTCGAGGCCGAGGCCAAGGTCCGGCACGCGCAATTGTTGGTTAGCAAAGGCCGCTATTCCGAAGCGCTGCCGTTGCTCCGGCGTGCGCAAACCATCAAGCCGCGCGAGAACGTTCAACAGTACTTGGAGCAGGTCGAGCGCGTCGCTCAATCCCGCTGAACAGAGCGCATCGCTCCGTGAGACGTCGAGCTCTGCTCGCTACGTCAGGGGACTCCGTGCGACCTCGGCTCTGCTGTCAGCGCGGAACAACCGCTCGAAGCGCCGCCTGTTTGGGTGGACCTGAATCAGCCCTTCATCGGCCCGCAACACGATCTCGCAATCCTTCTCGCCGTTCGCGCATCACGTATCCAGGAGACAGGCTCCAGTCGTGCTCCGCGAATTCCCTCCTGTGACGGATCGAGTGAGCAGCTCCATGAAGAAGACAGTCCTCCTGACCGCCGTGACGGGCTTTGGCCTCGTCGCAGCGGCCAACGCCGCCGAAATCCTCGTGACCACCGACATCGCGGTGTCGACCACGTGGTTCTCCACTGACACCTACAACCTCCAACAGCAGATCTACGTCCTCCCCGGAGCGACGTTGACGATCCAAGCCGGCACGGTCATCGCCAGCGACACCGGCATCGGTGGCAGCCTCGCAGTGACGCGCGGCGGGCAGATCATCGCCAACGGAACCGCAGCGGCTCCGATCATCTTCACGTCGAAGGCCGACGTGGCGACGTGGATCGGCGGCAACCCGAAGACGGGGACGGCCCGCCTCGGCGTCAACGAATGGGGCAACCTGACCATCTGCGGCAACGGTTACATCTCCGAGAATTCGATCGTCGCGAACACGCCGGCTCCGAACGCCGCGAACTTCGCCACGATGGAAGGTCTGACCGAGGCCTTCGTGGGCGACACGCGCGTTCGCTACGGCGGCGGCAACGACGATGACGATAGCGGCTCGCTGCGTTACGTCTCGTTCCGCTACGGCGGCAAGGTCGTCGCGCTCAACAACGAATTGAACGGTCTCTCCCTCGGCGGCGTCGGCCGCAACACGGACATCGACCACGTCGAGATCTTCAACAACGTCGACGACGGCATCGAGATCTGGGGCGGCACGTGCAACCTCAAGTACTTCAGCATCTGGAACATCGGCGACGACAGCCTCGACGTCGACCAGGGCTGGCGCGGCAAGGCGCAGTTCGGCCTGATCGTCCAGGGCTACAGCGCGGTGGCCCTCCAGGGCTCGGGCGTCGGCGACAACGCCATCGAGATGGACGGCGCGGAGCAGTCCGACTACCAGCCGGTCACGACGACCTCGATCTACAACATGACTGTCATCGGTCAGCCGATCAGCGGCGACCACGGCACGGCTTGGCGTGACAACGCTCGCGCTCAAGTCCGCAACTCGATCTTCATGGATCTCGGCGAGCGGCTCGTCTCGTTCGACAACATCGACGGTGACGGCGGCGCGGGCTACGGCTCGGGCGGCACGCTCTCCTGGGTCAACACGTGGACGACCGCCTACAACGGCGCGCCGGTCACGCTGAACGATCCGATCGGTCTGCCGGGCTTCTACTCGGCGCAGACGAACGGCAACCTCGCGGAGATCACGGACAGCGTGTTCTTCAACAACCTGAATGGTTCGGCCTACACGGAAGCGACGGCTCGCGGCGTCCTCCCGGGCAACGTGACGAACAACAACGTCAATGCGGGCTCGGCCGCGATCGACCAGCCGATCAAGTCGATCACACGCGGTCCGGTGACGCCGGTCCTCGCGCTGACGATGTTGCCGGTCATCGGTCTCGACCCGCGTCCGGCCGCTGCCGCTCTCACGAGCGTCAACGCGGCTCCGGTCGACGGGTTCTTCACCGCGGCGCAGTACCGCGGCGCGTTCGCGCCGGGCAACGTTCAGCACTGGCTCTGCGACTGGACGGCCACGTTCGCGTACGGCATCACGCCGGCCGCTGATCTCGGCACGCCCTTCTGCTTCGGTGACGGCACGGGCACGGCCTGCCCGTGCGCGAACAACAGCGTCGTTGGCGACAACGTCGGCTGCCTGAGCTCGATCGGATCCGGCGGCAAGCTCCGCGCGACGGGTTGCTCGAGCATCTCGAACGACACGGTCGTCCTCCTCGGCACGCAAATGCCGGCGACGGCGCAGTGCCTGTACTTCCAGGGCGCGAGCCAACAGTCCGCGGGCGCCGGTGCAGTCTTCGGCGACGGCAAGCGCTGCGCCGGGGGCCAAATCTTCCGTCTCGGCACGAAGGCGAACGTCGGTGGCGCCTCTCAGTATCCGGTCAGCGGTGACCTTTCGGTCTCCGTCCGTGGTGTCGTCCTGACGCCGGGCGTCCGCACGTACCAGGCCTGGTACCGCAACGCGGCCACCTTCTGCACGGCCTCGACCTTCAACCTGTCGAACGGTTTGGAGATCATCTGGGAACTGTGATCTCGCGCCTGAGATCCTGATCCAATGGCGGCCCCCGGGCCGCGCTGCGCCGCTTGAAACGAGCGGTGGGCGCGACCGGGGGCCGCCTGCATCCACGCAACGAGCGCGACACGACCACGACCGCCCGAACGACGCACATGAATCCGATCCAACGAGTCCTCTTCATCGCGACCTGTGCAGCGCTCACGACTTCGTGCTCGGAGTCGAAGGCGATCGACGTTGCGCGCACACCGGTGGCGAGCGGTCCTCCGTCACCAGCGATCGCAGCTTGGCGGGGCGAGCTCTTGGATCTCGCTTTCGAGGCGGCCAGCGCGTTTCCGCTGAATCCGCACGTGAAAAACCGCTCGCGCGCACAGGCCGACGCCGTGACGGCGGCGCTCGCCGTCGATCAGCCCGACCGCGCGGTCCGCTACGCGGAAGGCATCGCCAACTGGCGGCGCGGCGAAGCTTACGCGGACATCGCCTTCCATCAAGCCGATCACGGACGCCTCGGGCGCGTGCAGGAATTCCTCGACTTGGCGCAGCGCATCGCGGACGAGGGCGTGGCCGCGGACGCGAACTCGCCGAGCGATGCCGTCGAAACGTCCCAAGAGTGGCGACGCGACCGCGTTCGAGCGCAGATCGCGCGCACGTACTTGCGGCTGGGCCAGGACGCCCGCGCGGACACCGCCGCCAGTGGAGCGATCGACTCCGAGACGGCACCCATTCATGCAGAGCGCGCGCGCGGGGTCGACGCGGCGAACTTCGATGCACACATGACGTCGCTCGATGCGCTGGTCGCAACGGGCTCGTTCGATCCGCTTCGTTCCGCGCTCGACGCGTATGCGGAGCTCTTCTCGACCTTCTACGGCGACGCCGAGCGTCGGCGGGTCATCGAGGAGAAGATCCCGCTCGCCTGGGCGAAGCTGCCGATCCAAGTCAGGCTCGAAACGCAGGAGAAACTCGTCGGCAAAGCGCTCGAGCATGGCGACGAGGCCAAGGCTCTCGAACTGGTCGACGCGGCGAGCGTGATGCTCGATTCGACGAACTGGAACGCCGAGGCCAACGTGCCGCTCCGAGCTCGGCTGGCCGGCCTCCGTGCGCGCGCGGGTGACGTCGTCCGCGCACGCGAGGAGGCCGACGCTGCGCTCGTTGCCTACGACCGTGAGCGCGAGCAGATCGTGAACATCTATCGCGCGAGTGTGCTGCGACCGCTGGCCCAGGCCTACCACGAGATCGGGGACAGCGAGAAGGCGCGTGCGGTCTACTTCAAGGCACTCGACGAGGGTGTTCTGAATCCGAACTCGCGTCCGCGTGCGGACGATCTCGTCGCGACGATTTGTTCGATGGTCACGACGAACGTGGAGCCCGACGTAACGATGCGCACGCGCATAGGCGAGATCAGGTCGAAGTTGGGCGCGCCGTGGTGACCAGCCAGTGATGCGGTGACCAGCCAGTGATGCGGTGACCAGCCGGTGATGCGGTGACCAGCCGGTGACGTCTTGATCAGGCGGTGAGTCGCGCACCTCGGACGTAGACGCTCTCGAGATCGAGGGCGGATCCCCGCAACACGACGAAATCCGCTGCGAAACCAGCGCGCAGGGAGCCCAGCTCTTGCTCGAGGCCCAGAGCTCGCGCCGGCGTCGTGCTGCTCATCGTCAACGCATCGACGAGCCCCACGACGCCGCGTTCGACGAGTCGGCGCACCATTTCGAGCTGGCTCATCGCGGAACCCGCGAGTTTCGGCGGCATACCGTCCGGCGACGGGTAGTACGCGCTGCCGCCCTCGAGCCTGTGTTCGCGCCCGTGACTGTGAAAGTGCTGGCATCCGGTGCCCGCACCGCGCAGCGCGTCGCTGACGAGACACAGTCCTTCGGGCCCACGCGCGCGCAGCGCCAGCTCGAACATCTCGGGCCCGACGTGCACGAGGTCGCCGATGATCTCGGCGAAAAGCGCCGCGTCCGTCAGCGCGAATCCCGCGACTCCGACTTCCCGGTGATGCAGCGGCGGCATCGCGTTGAAGAGATGCGTGGCGCCGACCGCGCCGGCCATCGCAGCCGATCGCGATTCGGCACTCGTGGCGCGGCTGTGTCCGAGCGATACGCGCACCCCCGACCGCGTGAGTTCGCGCACGAGATCCAGCGCGCCCGGAAGTTCCGGGGCGAGAGTCATCGTGCGCACGCCGCGACCATCCCCGCTCGCGGGCCCGAGGAGTGCACGCAAACTCGCCACCGATGGCTCGTGCAAGTCGTCCGGCGGAAGAGCGCCCGCCGCGAGTCGGTTCACGAACGGACCTTCGAGGTGCGCACCGATCACGCGCGCACCCTGACTCGGACGCAGCGCACGCACGCGACGTTGTAGCTCCACGCAGGCTTCACCGAGGACCTCGGGACGCCCGGGAAACAGAGTCGGCTGGAAGGCCGTGGTTCCCGCCAGCGCGAGCGCGCGTGCCATCCCCGCGATGTCCTCGAGAGGATCGAAACCGCCGAAACCGTGCACGTGCAGGTCGATGAAACCCGGCGCGACGACGGGCAAGTCGGCCCCACCGATCTCGCCCTCGGTGATCACGGCCGCGATGCGCTCACCCTCCCACGAGAGAGTCCCCGTGAGCAGTTTGCCGTCGACGAGGAGACGTCCGCGCAGGCTTTCCACGTGCGCTTCGTCGCACGATTCGAGCGCGAGGTCAATCGGCGCGCATCGAAGCGTGCTGAGCCAATCGTGAAGCGCGACTCCGATTCACCGTCGCTGCCCGGCCCTCTCCAGCTGGACTGTCCGGCGCGTCGGTAGCCGCGCTCCACGTTTTCGTTTGTGTCCAGAGATCTGGAACGTCCCGCGCACTAACGACCCGAAGTGGGGCCCTTCTCGGCGGCGAGCTGCAAGAGATCGCGCTTGCGCTCGGGATCCGTCTCGTTCGCGGCCAACTGCTCGAATGCGAGCGACCAAGCGCGGTCGAGGCAGACGTCGTCCTCGGCATCGACCTCCGGTTTCACGCCGACGGCTTCCCAGTTCGTCTTCGTCACCGGATTCTCGGCGCGCGCGACAGGCATCGCCACCGAGTAGCCGTGCGTGAGCTTGCGCTTGTCGACCGGGTGCGCACCGCCGCCCGTCGTCTTGCCGACGATCGTCGCGCGTCCCAGGCTCTGGAGATTGTAAGTGAACTCTTCGGCCGCGCTGAAGGTCTTGTTGCTGACCAGGACGAACACGGGCTTGTCGACGTAGCGTTTCCCCGGCAGTTCTTTGAGGGTCCAAAACTCCTCGACCGTGCCCATTTCGCGATTCACGAGCCGATTCAGGAGCACGGGCGCGTCGCCGAAGAAGTACGAGCACAGGAAGCGAACTGCTTCGGGATCCCCGCCGCCGTTCTTGCGGAGGTCGATGATGAGCGCGTCGGTGTCCTGCAGGAACGCCATGGCCGCGGCAGCGGTCGAGCGCGACAGTTCCGACGGCACGAACTCGCGAATTTCGAGGTAGCCGACGTTTCCGCGGAGGCGTTCCGCACGTTCGAAGCCGTAGTTGCGTCGCAGCCACTCACGACGCGCGGCGCCTTCATCGAGGAAGAACGGATTCTGGGGTTGGGTCGCGCCCTCTTTCTCGTGACGCACCCGCAAGTGGAGGTCGTTCGCCACCGACCGGCAAGTCGCGGTGAGAGCTTCGGCCAAAGCGTCACCTTCGAGTGCGTCCCACGCTCCCGAGGCTGACTTGGTTTTCAGTGCCGCGGCCATCGCGATCCCTTTGTCCTCGAACACGTAGCTGCGTTCGAGTTCGGAGGCGAGCTTCGTGACGACCTCGGCCGAACGCGCGACTTCGCCGAGCGAAGCGGGGCTCGGAGGCTGGAAGGTGAAAGCGACCGTGAGGAAGGCGTGTGTCAAAAAGACTTGCATGGGGGTTCCCGCGTTTGGATCGGACGAGCCCTGGGTCGGCCTCGCTCACGCAGGATACGAGTGCACACTTTCGACGTTTGAGTGCATTCGAGATCCATGTGCGATGGAACCCATCTCGAACATCTCGCGCACCCGTCCGCTCAGGACGACGGCCGCGACAGCAACGCGATTCCGGATCCGCCGTACTCGTGCACGTCGAACCCCCAGTTCGGACCCGGCCTGAGCGCTCCGACATCGCGAGTCGGCGCATGGGCAACGATCAACCCCTGCTCGGTCATGTTCTCGAGCGCCAAAGCTTCGAGTGCCCGAACGAGCAATGGACTGGTGTCCGGATTCGTGACGAGCTTGTACGGCGGATCGAAGAACGCGAGGTCGTAGAGCGCTTCTTCTTTCCGACGATCGCGCCAGCTCTCGGACTTCAGTGCGTCGCCGCGCCAGATCCGCACGCGCGCTTTCACGTCGAGTTCGTCGACATTGCGGGACAATGCCGCGAGGGCCGGTGCGCCGCGCTCGACGAAGCGGACGTGGGTCGCGCCGCGCGACAGAGCCTCGAGACCCAAACTGCCGCAGCCCGCGAACAGGTCGAGAACCCGCGCCCCCGCGAGACGATCCTCGATCCGCGCGAACACGGCCTCCCTCACCCGATCGAGCATCGGTCGCGTCACGTCACCGTCGGGCGTGACGAGGCGGCGTCCTCCGAGCTCTCCGGCGATGATCCTCACAGCTCGTCGAGCCTACTGACCGGAGCCGCGGAAAGAGCGGCGGAATTCCGCGGGTATCTCGATCCGTCGAGCGACCGGACTGGCGCCACGCCTTGATAGAATCCGCGCATCAGGATGCCGCGCCTCCACGTCAACATCGATCATGTCGCGACGCTGCGCCAAGCGCGCGGCGAACCGTTCCCCGACCCCGTCGAGTGGGCCCTGCGGGCCGAACGCGCCGGCGCGGAAGGGATCACGGTCCACCTGCGTACGGACCGTCGCCACATCCAGGACGACGACGTGAAGCGCCTCCGCAAGCAGCTCGCGACTCGCCTGAACTTCGAGATGAGCCTCGAACCGCAGATCGTCGCCATCGCTCTGCGCACGAAGCCCCACGCCGTGTGCATCGTGCCGGAGAACCGCGCGGAAGTGACGACGGAGGGCGGACTCGACGTCGTGCGCGAGGCGCGTAGGCTCTGCGCCGTCGTGCCCAAACTCGCACGAATCGGCGTGCAGGTCAGCCTCTTCGTCGATCCCGACGTGCGCGTAGTCGAAGCCGCTTGCGAGGTCGGGGCGGAATTCGTCGAGCTCCACACGGGCGCGTATGCGCGTGCGAAGGGCCGAGCTCGCGCCAAGGAGCTGGCACGGCTCGAGACCGCGGTTCTCCACGCACGCGCGATCGGACTGCGCGTCAATGCGGGGCACGGCCTCGACTACGAGAACGTCATCGATGTCGCGGCTCTCCCCCACGTCGAGGAACTCAACATCGGCTTCGCGATCGTCGCGCGATCCGTCTTCGATGGGCTCGAAGCTTCCGTCTCGGAGATGGCTCGACTCGTTCGCGGCCGGAAGATCGCCGCCCGCGCGGCAGGGAGGAGCGCATGATCGTGTCGCACGGACGTTGCACGTTCCAAGGCAGCATCGTGGCGCTCCCCACACCGTTCCGCGATGGACGCGTCGACTTGCCGGCGCTCCACGCCCTCGTCGATTTCCACATCGAACGCAACACGGATGGTCTCGTCGTGTGCGGCACCACGGGCGAAGCACCGACGCTCGTCGACTGGGAGCGCCGCGCCATCGTCGAGGCAACGGTCGGGCGCGCTCGCGGTCGTGTCAGCGTGATCGCGGGCGTCGGCACGAACGACACGCGCTCCACCCTCCTGCACGCGAAAGCCGCTGCCGAACTGGGCGTCGATGGACTCCTCGTCGTGACGCCGTACTACAACCGACCGACGCAACGCGGTCTCGACGCACACTTCAGCGCGGTTGCTGAAGCCGTGGCGATTCCGATCGTGCTCTACAACGTGCCCTCGCGGACGGGCTGCGATCTCCAACCCGAGACGGTCGCGGCGATCGCGGCGCGATTCACGCACGTCGTTGCGGTGAAGGAAGCGCTGCCGTCCGTCGAGCGAGCGAAGGCGCTACTCGCCGAAACACCCTGCGGCCTGCTCGCCGGGGACGACGCCTCGATCGCGGACTTCGTCAGCCTCGGCGCAGTCGGTGCCGTGAACGTCGTCGGCAACGTCGCTCCGGAGAAGGTCGCCGAACTCGTGCGGTGCTCGATGCCGGGCCGGGATTCGCGACGCGCCGCCGAGCTCGTCGAATGGCTGGCACCGATCATCCGCGACCTCTACATCGAGACCAATCCGGCGCCGGTGAAGGCGGCACTCGCCCATCTCTTGCCCATGGTCCGCGACGAAGTACGGCTCCCGCTCGTCACGATGACGGACGCGAATCAGAAGAAGCTCGCAGACACGCTGCGATCTGCTGGACTTCTCGGGTGAGACGTGCATTCGCCGCTTGCGCGCTGATTCTCCTCGCAGCTTGCTCGAGCACGCCGCCGCCTGTTCCTGAACGAGACATGCGCGGTCTGCAAAAGGCCATCGCCGAGCTCTGCGATTCGTTCCAGGGCGTCGCGGGCGTGCTCGTCCGAGACCTGACGACCGGCGCAGAAGCCCAGATCAACGCGGATCAAGTCGTGCCGACTGCCTCGATGGTCAAGGTGCCGATCTTGATCGGCGTGTTCGACCGACTCGAGCGCGGCGAGCTGGCGTATCGAAAGCCGCTCGCGTACGAGGTCGAGCGGAAGTACCCGGGCGAAGATCTGCTCGCGCGCTTCGAGAACGGTGCCACGATCCCGCTCGCTGAACTGTGCATGTTGATGAGCGCGATGAGCGACAACACCGCGAGCCTGTGGTGTCAGGAACTCGCGGGCGGCGGCGCTTCGATCAACACGTGGCTCGAGCGGAACGGGTTCGCCAAGACACGCGTGAACTCCCGCACCGAAGGCCGGAAGGACGCGCAGAAGGATTACGGCTGGGGCCAGACGACTCCGCGCGAGATGGCGAACCTCTTGGTCGCGATTCGTGAGCGCCGCGTCGTGTCACGCGCAGCGAGTGAGGAAATGGAGCGCATCCTCTCGCGCTCGTACTGGTCGACCGAAGCGTTGTCGTCGATCCCGCCATCCGTGCACGTGATGAGCAAACAGGGCGCCGTGAACCGCTCACGATCCGAAGTGCTCCTCGTCGATGCCCCGAGCGGCCCGTTCGCCCTGTGCGTCGCGACGATGGATCAATCGGATGAGTCGTGGGAGCACGCGAACGAGGGGTTCCAGCTCATTCGCGACGTGACGGCGGCCGCGTGGAAGTTCATGGAACCGTCGAGTCCCTACGCACCGCCTGCAGGTTCGAGCCGTTTCTGGTAGCGCGTCTCTCAGCGCCGGAATCGCGGCTCGGGCAGCTCGACGACCTGGCTCTCGACTTTCTCGCCGCGCAAGAAGGCGAGGAGCAAGGCCCGAAACTCGGCCGAGAGCATCTCGATCGATTCGTGGCCCGCGTTCTGCGCGATCACGTGCACGTGGTTCGGGAACCACGCACGGATTTCCTCCACGTTCTCAGGCGGAGTCCGAGCGTCGAGGTCTCCGCTGACGAAGAGCACGGGCACTTCGCAGCGAAACGGCCTGTGGAATTCGTCACTCAACCGACTCTTGCCGCAGCCCGAGCACGCACCGGGGTAAGGCCCGTTGACCGCGTCGGACAGCAGATTGAGCGGGTCTTTCCGCTCCAACTCGATGCGTGCGAGCCGCGTTGTGCTGCCACCAGATGCGCAGTCCATTGCGAAGGCCATCGCGGAACCGATCTCTCCACGTCTGCGTTCGAAGGCCACCTCGCGCAGATCGCTCCAGTCCCCCGACGACATGCGCAGGATCGCTGCGGGAACGTCGCGGAACTCGAATGCGAGGCCCAGTCGCCCTGCGAGCCAGATCTGGAAGTCGAGCGGGCCGACCGTGATCGGGGATGCGTCGGATGCCGAGGTCGCGAGGATCGCGGGCTCCTTCACGAGCTTCGCCAAGAGTGATTTCACCGTCCCCACGAGATCGGGTAGCTCTTCCGCGAAGCCCGGATCCGCCGCGACCAGCGCGCCGAGTCGCTCGAGGTGTCTTTGTGTGGTGCTCGGGTACTTCCAAGTCTGATCCGGGCCTTCGACACGGAACATCGCCGATCGATCGACGTGCGCGCCGTGTCGCCGCAAGTAAGCGATCGAGAGGTGCGTGCCATAGCTCTCGCCCCACGTGATCACCTTCTCGATGCCGAGGGCGCGCCGCACGTCGTCCGCGTCGTCGGCGCTGGCGTCGGTGTGATAGCTCGCGAGATCGACGCCGCGTTCCTTCCAATAAGCCGCGCACCGCGCGACGGCCGCTGCCCACGCCACAACGGTCTCGTCGCGCGTGACCGGCCGATCGAGCGGCAATTCCCACGCGAACGGGCCGCCTTCTTCGAGGTTCGGTCGCGACAGTCCCGTGCCGCGCTGATCGATGCCGATCACGTCGTGGTGATCGAGGAGTCGCAACATGCGCCCGGTGGCGGGGCGCACGCAGTACTCGACTCCCGACGCGCCGGGTCCGCCAGCGAAATAGACGATCGGGGGGCCGGGTTCCGGATCCTTCGTGCGGAAGCGTACGAACGCGATCTCGATCTTCGCTCCGTCGGTGAGCCCACGATTCTCGGGGACCGTGATACGACCGAGCTCGCCCTCGATCGGTTGTCTGTCGGAACCAGTCGCCGAGTAAGGCTCCCAACGGATGCTCGGAGGAGACTCCGCTTCGACACCGGGCGAACCGAAGGACGAAGCGAGGAGGACGACGATTTGGAGCATCATGAAAACACCTTTCATTCCCGTGGTAGTGGGGTGAGCGGGAAGTACGCAGCCAAAGTCGGGCTGACGGCGACTTCCTGGCTAGGCGCGCTGACGACGCGGGTTCGCTGCATCCCTCGGAGGAGGCGCAACGACGCCAAGGTGGCGCGGGCGGCCCGACTTTGGCTGCGCACTTCCGGCTCACCCCACTGGACGTGAACGACCGCGAGCGCTCTCGACACGCGCCATGAACCATGCGCCGGCGAAAGCAACGGCAGGCATGCCGAAGACCACCAACACGATCTCGCGCCACGGCACCGCGAACTCGAGCCGCGCGCTCGAGAGCTGCACGAGTCCGTAGCTCGGGATCATTCCGGCGGGCACGGCGAGCACCGCACCGAGTGCCGCCAAGTACGCAGCGCGCGCGGCGCTGTGCATCGAGAGGACGCGCGGAGCCGCGCCGACGAGGTTCAGGACGTGCGCGTCGGCCGCCGACTCGATGGAGGTCAAGGCGGTCGCAACGAGCACGACGACGACGCCTGTCACGAGCGCCAGCACGAGAATGACGGCGAGGATCGGACCGGTTTCCGCGCGCAGGAGCAGGTCGGCGTCCACGGAGGAGCCAGGCGACGAAGCTGCGATCGCGACGGCGCGTTCGACGTCGTTCGCGGTCGCGTCGCGGCCCAGCCGCACCAACCACGGCGCGTGCGTCTTGCGGTGTGGAGGACCCGCGCGAAGTCCGAGTTCCGTCAGCAGACTCTCGCCGATGACGACACGCGGAGTCGACGGAAGGCCCTCGACCTCGAGCCAGATGCTCGGCACGGAGGCGAGATCGACGCCGGACTCCGTCACGAGTGCGATGGTCGCCTCACGTGCCGCGCCACGATCGGTGTCGGAACCGACGAGAACGACGAGTTTTCCCGCCGCCAACGCCGAGGCTCCATCCTCGAACGCACCTGCCCGTGCGTGGGCGGCATCACCGACGATCACGGTGGGTCCGAGCGGCGCGCCGCTATCGAATCGAGCGCGGACGGCCTCGGCTCCAGACCAAGCCGTGCGAACCGGTGCGACGGCGACCGCGCCGAGTTCGAGAGCGACCTCTTCCGCGATCGTCTCGGCCAGAGGGCCGTCGACGAACAACTGATCGGGTCGCAGCGGAGAACGGTTCGTCGCGAGCAACCGCTCGACTCCGCCGATCAACGTCGCGAGCATCAAGCTGACCGAAACGCCGGCCAGGACCGCGGTCACCACGGGGCCGTTGCGCGCGCGAAATCGTCCGGCGTCGCGCGCGGCGAGGCGCCAAGCGAGCGGCAACGGCGCAGCGGCGCGCGCGAGCACGCCGAGTAGCCACGGACTGCACGCACCGAGTCCGAGTACGCCGAGGATGGAACCGCCGAGGACGCCCACGGCCGCCGTCGCGCCGTCGCGGCTCGCGCCGAAGGCGACGGCGGCCAGCCCGAGCGACACCAACGCGAGTCCGATCGCGAACCACGTGCGGGTCCCTTCCGTGACGGGGCGGCGCCCGCTCAACGCGACGCGGATCGGGAGTCGAGTCGCGGAGAACGCCGGCACGACCGCGGCACCGAGCGCGGAGAGAAGGCCGAGCAGGCTCGTGGCGCCGATCAAATCGAGCGGGATTTCCAGCTCTCCGTTGCGCCGCAAGTTCCAACCGTCGAAAGCTGGTTGAAGTAGTAGGGCCGCGCCGAGACCGACGGAGAGACCGAGCACGACACCGACGGCGGCTTGGAGGAGCGCTGAGCCGATGAGCGCGGATCGCAGCGCGCCGAGCGGCGCTCCCGTCGCGCCGAGCAGACCGATTTCGCGCTGACGGCGACGCAAGCCGACGGCGAACGCGGCCGAGACGACGAGCGCGGCTTCGAAGAACCCGAATCCGCCGATGACGACGATCGCGAGTCGTTCGAATTCGTCGCTCGATCCGACCTCGGAACGCGCGGTCACGGCGAGACCGCTCGTGCGCAGTCGATCGGCCGCGAGTGGCGCGACGTCGCTTCCACGGTCCGGGAGATCGACCAGCCAAGTCGTCGCGCGGGTCTCGGAATTCGGGCGGAGGACGATGAGGCTCGCGAGATCCTCGGGATCCACGGCGATCCCGACGATGCGCGCCGTCGCGCCCGCGATCTCGACCGTGCCCTCGAGTCGTGCACCGAGGCGATCCGCGACCGACTGCGACACGGCGATCTCGTTCGATTCGGACGGTGCGCGCCCCGCGGAGATGGAGGTCATGCCGTGCGCAAGGCGGCCTTCGAGGAGGGCGTCGCTCTCGACCGCGATGGAACGCGCCGCGACACGCCGACCGGGCGCGCGCAATTCCAGCCTTCCGATGGCGACGGGCACCGCGCGTTGCGCTTCCGGCAGCAACTCCAGGATGCGCTCGGGCTCGATCGCAGCGTCGATGCGCAAGTCCGCGTCCCCCATCGCCTGGATGCGCGCTTCCTCGGGAGTACGGCGCGTCGTCGCGTACATCGCGCTACCTCCGGCCATCGCGGCGACCGGCACCGCGACGAGGAGCACGACGAGCAGCGCGCGGCCCGGATGACGTCGGATGCCGCGCCATTCCACGCGCATCAGTGCGCGCAGGCCTGAAGCGAACGTCACGGCCCCACCGCGTTCGAGCGATTCGCGCGCGGGGACGAGGCGGCGTCGACGATCCGCCCGTCGACGAGGTGGAGCACGCGGTCCGCCCAGGCCGCATGCGTCGCGTCGTGCGTGACGAGCAACGCGGTTCCGCCGGCGTCGCACTGGTCGCGCAGCAGACGCATGACGAGCTCGCCCGTCACGGAATCGAGCGCACCGGTCGGCTCGTCCGCGAGCAGCATCGACCTCTTACCGACGAACGCGCGCGCGATCGCGACGCGTTGCTGTTCGCCGCCCGACAGGTCCTCGGGGAAACGATCGGCGAGGTGCTGCATCTTGACGCGAGCCAGCGCGGCGCGCGCTTCGTCACGCGCTGCAGGAAGCGAAGCGCCGTCCAACTCGAGCGGAAGAGCCACGTTTTCGAGCGCCGTGAGCCCGGGCAGGAGGTTCAGATCCTGGAAGACGTAGCCCAACGTGCGCCGTCGGAGTTCCGCAAGCTGCGCCGCCGAGAGATCCGCGAGATCGCGTCCAGCCACGACCACGCGGCCTTCGGTCGGCCGATCGAGCGCGCCCGCGATGGCGAGCAACGTGGACTTGCCCGAACCGGACGGCCCCATGATCGCGACGAGTTCGCCCCGCCCGACCTCGAGGCTCACGGGTCCGAGGACGCGAACCGGACCGTTGCGGCTCGCGTGGACACGACCGACATCGCGGATTTCGAGGACCGGTGCCGCGACACTCATCGCTCGCCCCGCGCCGCGAGTCGCGCCGCGCACAAGTCGAGCCAGCGGATCTGCGCCTCGGCCGTGAGGATCCAGGCATCGAGGATGAGGAGCCACGCGAGATCGCGATCCGGATCCGCGCGCACCTTGTGACGCGTGAGCTCCTGCAAGCGCTCCATCGTCGTGGCGCGCTGCGCGGCGAGGATCCCGTCGACGTCCTCGCCCTCCGCGGCGATCGCAAGGAGGACCTTGATCGCGAGCTCATCGCGTTGGGGCGGGTCGTCGACGACCGGCGAGGCATACCAACCGGCGAGCTGCGCGCGCCCGGCGTCCGTGATGCTCCAAGTCTGGCGCGGACCTTCTTCAGCGGTACGCGGTGTGACGAGCCCGTCGCGCTCGAGCCGCGCGAGGGTCGTGTAGACCTGCCCGACGTTCAGCGGCCAGGCGTTCGATGTGCGCTCCTCGAAGGCCGTCTTGAGGCCGTAGCCGTGCGCGGGTTCGCGATCGAGAAGGGCGAGCAGACTGTGGCGGACGGTCATAGGAGCTTCAAGAAATTGGATACGCCGTATGCATACCCGGTATTCTAGCGCATCCGCAAGGGGCTGACCCAGTTGGCTGTCCGTCCCCCGAGCGCGAAAAGTGCCCCGGGTCGGGTCCAGGAGGTCACTCACCCCCGAGAAACTAGCGACGCAGAATCGCCTCGAACCAAGGCGCCGAATGTGAGGCGCCCCGCTCAGACGACGCGCGGCGTCGTCGCTTCGCCGAACTTCGCGCCCAGATCGCGCAGGTACGCCTCGATCCTGCGCGAGTACCCGAACCCATAGTGCGTGAGCACGCGGAACAGCGAGTTCGAGATGAACCCGTTCTCGGTGATCGTCAACTCACAGCCGTTCGCCACCTCGCGCAGGTGCCACGTCCACGTGCCGCCGAACGACAACTTCCGCGTGTCGTCGGCCACGCGCGTGACCAGCTTGCGCGGCGCGTCCGACTCGACGACTTCGAACGGCACCGTGCCGTGCTTCGAGCGCTCGATCCAGGCCATGCGGCCCTTGATGTCGGGCAATCGCTCGATGGAACGGACAGCGCTGCGCCAGGTGGGTAGAGCAGATATGTCCGTGATGACCGCCCACACGACCTTCGGAGACTGGTCGTAGCGCGCACGCACCGACACGGCGTGTTTGCGCGGCACGAACGCTGCGACCGAGAGAACGAGCGCGACGAGTCCGAGCAAGAAGACAGCGACGATCCAGATCGTGGGCATGGGGAACGGTCGGGGCGGGGGGACAATTCGCCTTCCGCGCCGAACCTACCATCCGTGCGCCCACGACGGCCCAGCCGTGGCCAGAGAGCACCGAACGTGGCGGCCGACATCGCCGCTCGTGTCGGTCGTCGGGGGCGCTTTCGCGAGACCGACCGCGCGCCTGCGGGTGCCCGACCCCTGTAGCGATGACGAGTGCGGTTCACGCGCGGTCGTGACGCACTAGGATTCCCCGCGTGAGCGCCCTGACACATCTCGTGATCCTCGCCGCCGCGGCGACCGTCGGAGACTCCGCGAAGGACCTCGCACGCTTGGCCAAGCTCCCGCCGCGGGAACACTGCCTCGGTCTCGAGCGGTTGATCGACTCACGGGAACTCGACGAGGAATCACGCCGTGCCGCGCTCACGCTGATACGCGATCTGGCGCACAACGCGGCACCTGCGCTCAGCGATGCGGAGCGCCTGATCCTCGAGGAGCTGCGAGCGCGCGGGACTTCGGTCGTCGAACCGCTGCTCTCGCGCTATGCGATCGTCTTGGGCAGTGAACCGTTCGTGCGCAACGCGCGGAACGGGCAGGTGCCCGGACTCCTCGATGCGATCTATGTGGTGCAGCGCCAACTGTTCGCGGTCGATCCCGTTCGCGAGGTGGGACGCCGCTACGTCTTCTTCCCCGAGAACTCGAAGGCCAGCGGTTGGACGATCGAGCCGGAGAATCTCACGGTCGCGTACGGTCGGTCGCTCGCCGACCAGGGTGGTTTCGACGAGCTGATGGCGCACGAGATGTCGCACGGATTCACCTCGCGACATCCCGCGCGACACTGGCTCTTCAATGGTTTCGCCGAGGGTTGGTCCGATCTGGCGATCGCGCACGCGGGCGAGCGCCTCGGGTTCCTCGGTGGACCGCTCGAGAAGACGTGGCCGAACTGGCGCGACGGAATCCTCGGCGCGGGCAAGCGCGAGTACCTCGACACTCGCCTCCCCATCGAAGAGATCGTCGGGTACGGGCCAGCCGCTTCCGTGGTCCTCCGACTCGCTCTCGACTCAGGGGCGGGAGGGACGACCTCGATGTGGACTCCGCTCGAGAATTTCTTCCGGAAGGGAGTCGAATCGCCTGCGCCGGTGCTGCCCGCGCACCTCGCGCCGGCACGACTTGCGCGCGACTTGGAAGCTGTTTTCACGGCGGAATCGACGCGCGACGTCCTCTCACTCTGGCGTTTCCCACTCGATGCGGGTTCGCGGAAGGAGATCGAGACGGGCACGCGACGCGCCCGCCAAGATCCGCCTCCGACCCGCACGGAAAGTTGGAAGGCCGACGGCGAGACGCCGGTCCTCGCGTGGCGAGTGCTGGGACCGATCCACTTGCCCGAGGGTCGGTTTCCAACTCCGGATTTCGATCCCATCGATGCCTGGAACTTCACGGAGCGCGACGAGTACGAGTTCGCCGGGACGAAGCACCGCTGGCGCGCGGACGTGCGCGTAGATGCGGAAGGCGTCGTGCACCTCGGGGACCTTGCGGGTGCGAGCGCCGCTTCGCTCTTCCATCTGCGTGCCGATCTTCCGCCCGAGGCCGAGGGACCGATCACACTCTCGATCGCGAGCGACGACGATTGCCTGGTGTGGATCGACGGCCAACTCGTGCACGCCTTCCGCGGCGAGCGCGGCACGCGCCCCGACGATCCCGATCGCGCGTTCGCGTACGTCGCGAAAGGCGGGGGTCGCGTGCTCGTCGCCGTCGTGAATCGCGCGGGATCCACCGGGTTCCACCTGCGCTATGCGAAGGCGACGCCGTTCGAGGGCAGCCTGCGCACGGAGCTGCGCGCTCCCGATGCGCGGCGTCGACTCATGGCCGTGCGTCGGTTCGGGACGATGCGCGTCCCCTACCCGCTCGTCGCCGCGCTCTACGACACGGCACTCGGTGATCGATCGGCGGAGATCCGGGCGGAGGCGGCGCACCTACTCGGCGGTCGGCGCGGCGAGCCCGGCGCCATCGACGAACTCCTCGCAGCGTGGTCGCGCGAGAAGGACCCGGGTGTGTCCGCCGCGATCCGCCGCACGCTCGCGGAGCTCTCGTTCGAGGACTTCTCGGAATCCGGCGCAGCGCATCGTTGGTGGCGCGACGACAGCGGGCCGTGGCGCGAAACCGAGCACGTCGAGGCCGAGTCGGCCTTCGTGATGGGCAGCGCTTTCGGCGGCTTTTTCGGCAACAACGCGGGCAGTTACGGAGGCCAGAACGTCGGACGTTGCTTCGGTGGTGATCCGACGCACGCGCTGAGCGTCGTACTCGGAGCCAAGCGCACGAGCTCGTACTCGCTCTTCGTGCGCTATGCGTCCGCGGACGGAGATCGCCGGGCCGACGTGCGTGTGCGACGCGGCGAATTGCCGGTCACTGTTCGCACGGGAGCCGTCTTCGGGAAGACCGAGACGTGGGAAGCTTGGACGTGGCAGGAGATCCCGCTCGGCGTGCTGCCCGCCGGCCGACAGCGCATCGAGATCGGGAACGTCGACGGCTGTTTGGATCTGGACGTGATCGGCTTGCGGCCGTCGAAGCCGTGAGTCGCACGGAACCGCAGACCGGCCGCGACGTGACGACGCGTGCGGGATTTTGGAGCCGTGCAAGGCCGCTCCTCCTGATCGTGTCGTTGTGCGTCGCGGCTTTCGCGCCCGTGCTGACGGCGGATTGGGTGCAGTGGGACGACGATCGCAACTTCACGGAGCATTGGGCCTGGCGTGGACTGTCGCTCGACCACCTCGCGTGGATGTTCACGACGTTCCACATGGGCCACTACCAGCCGCTCTCGTGGCTCTCCTTGGGAATCGACTGGACCGTGTTCGGTCTCGATGCGCGTGGTTTCCACGCGACGAATCTCGCGATTCACGGCTTCACCACCGTGGCCTTCTGGTTCGTGGCGCGGCGTGTGCTCGCGCTGGCGACAGCGAGCACGGTCGAACCGCACGCCGTCGAGATCGGCGCGACCTGCGCGGCAGCCTTCTTCGCGGTCCACCCGCTGCGGGTCGAGTCCGTGGCGTGGATCACCGAGCGCCGCGACGTGCTCGGCGGACTGTTCTTCGTCCTCGCGGTCGGAGCCTGGGTCCGTCATGCAACGAGCCTCTCGAGCCATCGCCGGCTCTGGTACGCGGCCACTTTCGTATTCGCTCTCCTGTCCCTCCTCTCGAAGGCTTCCGCGATCGTCCTGCCGGCAGTGTTCGTCGTCCTCGACGTCTGGCCCCTCCGTCGCGCGAAGCTAGCGTCCGCCCGCTGGCTCCTAGAAAAGCTGCCGTTTCTCGCACTTTCGTGCCTGTTCGGCTTCCTGGCGATGCGCGCGCAACTCGCGGCGGATTCGGCCGTCGTGGCCATCGACCGCCACGGAATGGCCGATCGACTCGTGCAGGCCGCGTACTCGCTGGCGTTCTACCTCGGGAAGACCGTTTGGCCGACGGACCTAGTCCCCATCCGCGAATTGCCGGCTTCTCTCTTCGAAGCGCGCTTTCTCGTGCCGGCGATGTCGGCTGTGGTGCTCACCGCGATCCTCTTCGCGTTCCGGCGGCGCCATCCGGCTTTCCTCGCGGCGTGGATCGCCTACGCCGTGATCCTGTCGCCGACGAGCGGCGTCGCGCAAGCAGGACCGCAACTCGTCGCCGACCGCTACTCCTACTTCTCGACGTTGCCGTTCGCCTTGCTCGTCGGTGGCTTTGTGATGTGGATCGCGCGTCGCAACCGTCTCGGAGCTCGGGTGGCGACCGCAGTCCTTTCGATAGGACTCGCCGTCCTGACGAACTCGCAGTCAGAGGCGTGGCGGAACACGCGCACGCTCTGGGAGCACACGCTCGGCGTCGATCCCGACTCGAGTGTCGCTCGGCACAACTTGGGCTCGTGGATCCTCGTCCACGGCGCGAGTGAGGTGGATCCGGTTCGTCGCACAGCGCAGCTGATGGAGGCTCGCGACCATTTCGAGCACGGGCTGATCGTCACGCAGCGACCCCAGTTCGACATCGGTCTGGGTCTCGTCGCGGGCCAACTCGCGGACCTCGACCCGGCTCATGCCACAGAGCTTCGACGCGAGGCTCTGGAACGGATCGAGCGTGGTGTACGCGCGGGCGAAGCGCTCGGTCGAGTCGAGACAGCTTGGCGCTTCCAACTGGGCGCGGCGCTGCTCGGAGTCGGGCGCAACGCCGACGCGCGGCGTGAACTCGCCATCGTCGTCCGCGCGTGGCCCGACAACCCGCAAGGTCATCGTGTTCTGGCCCTCGCTTGCGCAGCGGAGCACGACTGGACGGACGCCGCGCATCACGTCGAGTTGGCGCTCCGCGTGCAGGAAACGGACGCGCTGCTGTGGCTGCGACTCGGTACGTTCCGCGCTCGGGCGGGCCAGGTCGATGAAGCGCGGGTGGCACTGGAGCGCGCGCTCGACTTGACCCGTGTCAATCCGGCATTTCCCGGGGTCGCGGAGCTCGCGAGTGGCGAATTGAAAGCTCTTCCGAAGAAGCGCTCCCCCTAGTCGACCCACTTGTGGTCACGACCGCCCGCGTGGGCGATCATGAAGCTGGATTCCGATGGAGAATCTCGACCCCTAGATCACGACGTCGACGGTTCTCGGGCGGCTGCAGCGCTTCGAAGATGCCGACGCGTGGGCCAAGTTCGCGAACCGGTTCCGAGCACCGATCGAACGCTTCGCGCGCAAGCAAGGTCTGTCGGAAGCGGACAGCGAAGACGTCGCACAGGAAACGCTTCTCGGGTTCGCGAAGGCCTATCGCGAGAAGGCTTACGACCGGACGAAGGGACGTCTCTCGACGTGGCTCTTCGGCATCGCGTGGCGACGCGTCGATCACGTGCGACGGAAGGGTGAGCGCGCTTTCGTCGAGCGCACGGCGGCGGATGACGCGACGGCGTTCTGGGCCGCGGTCCCCGACGACGCGGAGGCGAGTCGCGTCTGGGACGCCGCGGGGTAGCAGGCGCTTCTCGAACGCGGCGTGCTGCGCGTGAACGGCGAAGTCCAAGCCGCGACGTTCCGGGCCTTCGAGTTGCTCGTCCTCGAGAAGCGCACCGTGGAGGAAGTCGTCCTGGAACTCGGGATCACACGCAACGCCGTGTACATCGCGAAACACCGCGTTGCGACTCGCATCTGCGAACTCGTCGCGGGAGCTCGAGGAGCTCTCGTGATGCACTGTCCGGACCTCGAGGAACTCGTCCTCGTCGCGCACGGTGAATCGAACGATCTCGCCGTGGCCGAGCACGCGGCCGTCTGCTCCACGTGCAGCGCGTTCGTCGCCGAGGTCCGCGCCGGCGAGGACATCGCGCAGCGCGTCGGCGACGCCCTCGCCCCGCCTACGCGACGTCCGAACCGATTGCCCGAGATCGAGGGCTACGAGATCGAACGCGAGATCGGCCGCGGCGGCATGGGCGTCGTGTACTCCGCGGTGCAGAAGACTTCAGGCCGTCGCGTGGCGCTCGAGGTCGTGCGCGGCGCAGGTTGGGTCGGTGAAACGACGCTGAAACTGTTCCAGCGCGAAATCCAAGTGCTCGCGCGCTTGACGCACAAGGGCATCGCCGCGCTGTACGGCGCCGGCGCGACGGACGACGGCGAGCATTGGTTCGCGATGGAGCTCGTCGATGGGCGCACGCTCATTTGCGACGTCGAACTGCGCAACCTCCCGCGACGCGATCGCCTCGAACTCTTCGCGAAGATCTGCGACGCGATCCAGCACGCGCACCAGAAAGGCGTCGTCCACCGCGACATCAAGCCTTCGAACGTGCTCGTTCGACGATCACGGCGAGCCGCGCGTCCTCGACTTCGGTCTGGCGCGGATCACGGAAGTCGACGTGTCGCTCGCGACCGTGGCCAGCGAGCCGGGTTCGATTCGCGGGACGATCGCGTACATGAGCCCGGAGCAGGCGCGCGGCGATTCGAGCGCCATCGGATCTCCGAGCGACGTCTATTCGCTGGGCGTGGTGCTCTACGAACTGCTGACCAGCGCGCTGCCGCACGACATCACGAGGTCGAGCCTGCACGAGGCAGCACGCGTCATCTGCGAAGTCGCGCCGACGCGGCCGAGCGTGCGCGATCCGTCGCTCGCCGGCGATCTCGAGACCATCGTCCTGACGGCGCTCGACAAGGACCCGGATCGGAGATATCCGAGCGCCGCGGCGTTCGCCGGCGACGTCCGTCGATTCCTCGCCGATGAACTCATCCTCGCACGTCCCGCGAGCACCGCTTACCAACTGAGAAAGCTCATCGCGCGGCACAAGTTGCCGTTCGCGTTGGCGAGCATCGTGTTCACGGTCGCTGTCGGTTCCGCGATCGCCTTGGCCGCCGCGTACGCACGCGCCGACGACGAAGCTCGTGATGCGAAGGTCGCGCGTAATGTGGCCGACGGCGAGAGGATCCGAGCGGAAGGCGCCTTGTCGGAGGAGGCGCGACAACGGCAACTCGCCGACGAACGGCTCGTCGAATCGCAAGCGCAATCCGCGCGCCGGCAAGCGACGGTCGACTTCTTCATGGAGATGATCGGCAAGGCACGCAACGAATCGCTCGGGCCCGATGCGCGCGTCGTGGACGTCGTCGAAGCCGCGGCCGCCGATCTGGAAGGTCGCATCGACCTCGAGCCCGATGTCGCGGCGACCATCGGACTGAACATCGCGGGCGTCGAGAACTCGCTCGGCAACCACCAGCGCGCGGCCGACCGGCTGCGTTGGGCGATCGCGACGCACGAGCGGTCCGGGCGACCGCTGGGCAACGACCACGTTTTCATCCACCTCCAGGTCGCGACCGTGCTCCAGATCCTCGGTCGGTACGACGAGGCACGTGCCGAGATCGCCATCGTCGCGCCGATGTTCGCGAGCGGCGAATCGAGCGAGCCACGAATGCTCGCGATGCTCGAGAGCGTTCAGGCCAAGGACTGCGAGGTGCGCGGTGATTTTGCCGGCGCAGAGCCGCTGTCGCGAAGTGCGCTGACCCGTATCGAAGCCTTGCATGGACCCGAATCGCGCGAAGCTCTCAACCATCTGCACCAACTCGCGATCGCCGTGGCGAACCAGGGTCGTTCCGAAGAGGCCGTGGCGCTCACGCAGGAACTCGAGCGTCGACACGAGCGCGCCAACGGCCCGGATCACATCTCGACGTTGAATGCTCGCGGCGGGTTGGCCCTCGACTACTTGGATCTCGGGCGCAACGAAGAGGCTCTCGAGATCTTGCAAGCCGTGCTCCCGGCGCTCGAACGCGCGCTCGGGCCGCGTCACGTCACCGTCCTCCGCACGATCAACAATCTCGCGGGTGCCTACAGTCGCGCGAAGCAGACGCAGCGCGCCTTCGAACTCTGGAAAGCGCTCCTCCCGCGCCAGGAGGATCTCATGGGCGTGAACTCCTTCGATGCCCTGAACACGCGCAAGAAAGTCGGGACCACGCTGTACGAGCTGAAGCGCTTCGCGGACGCCGCGGAGTACCAACAAGACCTCGCGGAACGTTGCGAGGCGCACCTGCCGGAAGGCCATTACCTCCGCGCGCTCACGTACACGGCTCTCGGGAAGTCGCTCATCACGCTCGAGCGATTCGCCGAAGCCGAGATCGCTCTCGAGGGTAGCCTCGGGGTACTGCGCTCGATGCGCGGCGCGAACCCGGCGTGGACCCGCAACGCCGCGGACTTGCTCGTGCAGCTCCACGAACGCGCTGGAACGCCGGAAAAAGCTGAGCCGTATCGCGAGCTCGCCAAGACCGGCATCCAGCACTGAGTCCACCGGTCGGAGAATCGCCCAGCACGTCCTGGCCGCTCGGCTGAGCGGGACCTCGCCGACGCGGAAGGGAACCCGGACCCGGCAGCGGTCCAGGGGCGTAGCCGGGACCGCCGTTTCGGCGGCGGCGCCGCCAATTCCGCAGCTCGATTCAGTCCGGCGCTTGGGTGGGCTGACCCAGTTGGCTGTCCGTCGCTTACCCGTGGAAACCGACGGTGGTCATCCCCCCCGCTACGGGCCTGAGGCGGGGACGGACAGCCAACTGGGTCAATCCCCGCGGAGCCAGATTGACGGATCCGGCCGCGGCTCGGGGCACATGCCTTGCATCCCGCCGACATGCCCATGCAAGACCAACTCACCCGCAAGTCTCAGGAAGCCCTCGCCAACGCCCAGCAGTCGGCCCTCGCCGCAGGCCATCCCGAGCTGACGCCGGCACACCTCGCGGTGGCGCTCCTCGCCGAACCCGAAGGCGTGACGGCGGCGTTGCTCCAGAAGCTCGACGTCGATCCGCGGGTGCTCGCGACCGACATCGGCCGCGGGCTCGACAAGTTGCCGCGCGCGACCGGCGGTCAGCTGGGCATGTCGCGCGCGCTGGCCGAGGTCTTGCAGGACGCGCAATCGGCCGCGAAGAAGATGGGCGACGCGTACACGTCCACGGAGCACCTGCTGCTCGCGCTGGCGAAGAAGGGCGGGCCCGAGGTCGCGGGTCTCCTCGCCGCGCGCGGCGTGCGACCCGAGCGCATCGAGGCCGCGCTCCAGGAGGTGCGCAAGGGCCGGAAGGTCGAGACGCAGGATCCCGAGGCATCGTTCGAGAGCTTGAAGAAGTACTCGCGCGACCTCACGGCCGAAGCGGCCGCGGGGAAGCTCGATCCGGTCATCGGCCGCGACACGGAGATCCGGCGCGTGATTCAAGTGCTCTCACGGCGCCGCAAGAACAACCCCGTGTTGATCGGCGAACCGGGCGTCGGGAAGACGGCGATCGCCGAGGGACTCGCGAATCGCATCGTCGCGGGGGACGTGCCGGAAGGCTTGAAGGACAAACGCGTGCTGTCGCTCGACATCGGCTCGCTGCTCGCGGGAGCCAAGTACCGCGGCGAGTTCGAAGAGCGACTGAAGTCGGTGTTGAAGGAAGTCGCCGAAGCGCAGGGCCAAGTGATCCTGTTCATCGACGAACTGCACACGATCGTCGGCGCGGGTGGCGCGGAGGGCGCCGTGGACGCGGCGAACATGCTCAAGCCGGCGCTGGCGCGCGGCGAGCTGCATTGCATCGGCGCGACGACGCTCGACGAGTATCGCAAGCACATCGAGAAGGACGCGGCGCTGGAGCGGCGTTTCATGCCCGTTCTCGTCGGTGAGCCCAGCGTCGACGACACGATCGCGATCTTGCGCGGCTTGAAGGAGCGCTACGAGGTCCACCACGGCGTCCGCATCCTCGACGAAGCGGTCATCGCCGCTGCGCGGCTCGCGGACCGTCACGTGTCGGATCGCTTCATGCCCGACAAGGCGATCGATTGCATCGACGAAGCCGCGGCGCAACTGCGTACGGCGATCGATTCGCTGCCGCCGGAGCTCGATTCCGTCGAGCGGAAGGTGCGCCAGCTCGAGATCGAGCGCTCCGCCCTCGCCAAGGAGGACGACTCCGATTCGAGGAAGCGCGTCGTGCGCATCGCCAAGGAACTGGCCGACCTGCAGGAGACGTCCTCCGGCCTGCGCGCGCGCTGGTCGAGCGAAAAGGCGCTGATCACGTCGATCCGCGCCGGGAAGATGCGGCTCGAAGCGCTGCGCGACGAAGCCACGAAGAAGGAACGTGAAGGCCAGCTGCAACGCGTTGCGGAGATTCGCTACGGGGAGACCCCGACGACGCAAAAGGATCTCGACGCGAACGTCGCGAAGCTCGCGATCGTGCAGGAGAACGGTGCGCTGCTCCCGGAAGCCGTCGACGCGGAGATGATCGCGCAAGTCATCAGCCGTTGGACCGGCATCCCGGCGACGCGGTTGCTCGAGACCGAGCGCGAGAAGCTGATCACGATGGAGAAGCGCATCGGTGAGCGCGTCATCGGACAGACGCACGCCGTCGAAGCGATCGCGCAGGCCGTGCGGCGCGCGCGCGCGGGCTTGCAGGAGACGACGCGTCCGCTGGGCAGCTTCCTCCTGCTCGGACCGACAGGCGTCGGGAAGACCGAGCTCGCCAAGGCGCTCGCCGAGTTCCTGTTCGACGACGAACAGAACCTCGTGCGCGTCGACATGAGCGAATACATGGAGAAACACGCCGTCGCGCGCCTGATCGGCGCTCCTCCCGGGTACGTCGGCTACGACGAAGGCGGCGCGTTGACGGAAGCAGTGCGACGCAAGCCACATGCGGTCGTGCTCTTCGACGAGGTCGAGAAAGCGCACATGGACGTGTTCGACATCCTGCTGCAGATCCTCGACGACGGTCGCTTGACCGACGGTCAGGGCCGTACGGTCGACTTCACGCAGACGCTCGTCCTGATGACGAGCAACCTGCGCGACGAAGCGCAGGTGCGCGACTTCTTCCGCCCGGAGTTCTTGAACCGCCTCGACGAAGTCCTCGTCTTCCAGGCGCTCACGAAGGACCAGATCCGGCGCATCGTCGACGTGCAGATCGCGCGGCTCGCGAAACACCTCGCCGAGCAAGAGATCGGCCTCGAGGTCACCGACGCTGCGAAGGATGAACTCAGCCGCCAAGGTTGGAGCGACGAGTACGGCGCGCGCCCGCTGAAGCGCGTGATCCAGCGCCACGTGCAGAACGCGCTGGCCGACGCGATCCTGTCGGGCCGGATCGCTCGCGGCGACACGGCAGTGGTCGACAACTCGGGCGAGAAGTTCTGGGTGGCGCCGCGGAGGGCGGGAACGAAGGCGGAACAAGAAGTCGTGCCGCAGTAGGAGTGCACGGCCGCGTCCTGCCGCGGCACTCGTTGAGCTCGAGACGGTGATCGAGACGCGGCGACCGGGTTTCACGCTGCCGGCCCATGCGATCGAGCACCACGGGACGGCGGACTCAGGCTACACGGTCGAAGGCCTCGTCGTAGAGGCCGCCGTTGAACTGCAGTTGCTGCGCGAGAAGTGACGGGTTTGAATCCGGTGCATGCTTCACGCCTGTCCTCGGTGCCCGCAGGAATGCTGGCACAGGATAAGGCCGAATGGCTAACCTCCGGCAATATCAGCCCGCTCGCAGTCGCTTCCCCTCAAAGGCCCATGCATTTCAATCCGCTCCTGCCATTCGCGTTCGTCGTCGCTTCGTCCTGGCTCTGCGCAACAGTGCGCGCTGCGGATCACATTGTGAATCCTGGCGGTTCGATCCAAGCCGCGATCGACGCGGCCAGCGACGGTGATCGTGTCCTCGTTCAACCCGGCACGTATTACGAAGCGCTGGATCTGCGCGGCAAACAGCTCGAGTTGATAGGTACCGGTGGCCCAGCGAATACGACCGTCGATGCGACCCTGCTCGCGGTGCCCGTCATTCGCGCGAAGAGCGGCGAACCGTTGGGCACACGACTTTCGGGCTTCACGCTCCGCGGCGGCGACGGCGAGTTCTACTCCGTCGGTTCCGGGGGGCCGGCAACGTACGGAGGCGGACTCTTCGTGGGCAACGGCTCGACGTTGCGCGTCGAGCACTGCGTGATCGCATCGAATGGCAGCAGCGGAGTCCTCAACACGGACTTCGGGGGCGGCCTCTACGTGGGGCGCCAAGGCAGCTACCTCGAGATGGTGCGCTGCGTGTTCCAAGGCAACTTCGCTTGGGTCTCGGGCGGCATGGGTTTCGTCGATTCCGACGGCACTCTGCGGCTCGAGCACTGTTCGTCCTCGGCGAACACGAGCGGGAATCAAACCACAGATCCTGGCGGGCTCGCCGTCGGAGCGGGGGCCGTCGTCGACATCGTGGATTCGATCCTATGGGATCTCGCAGGGCCCGAGATCGGCTTCCTGCCCTCGTTCCCGAATGGCTCGACGGTCAGCATCCGGTACTCGAACGTCAAGGGTGGTTTCACTGGCGTCGGCAACATCGCCGCGAACCCGCTCTACGAGAATGCAATCACGGGTGATCTCGACATCCTCGCGGGCTCACCGTGCGTCGATGCAGGCGATCCGCTCGGCGGGCTCGAACCTGACGGGAGCGCTCCGGACATCGGCGCCTATCCATTGGCCTTGGTGAACGCGATCGAGAGCTTCTGCTTCGGCGACGGCTCGGGAGCTTCATGTCCGTGCGGCAACAATGCGCCGGCGGGCAGTCGAATCGGATGTGTGAATTCAACGGGTAATGGAGCGCAAATCTCGGCCCTCGGCGTCGCGCGTCTGTCGGCGGACACCTTGACGCTCGTTGCCACGGGAGTGTCGGCGACCGCCACGGGCCTATTCTTCCAGGGCAGTGGCGTCGCGGGTGGCGGCGCGGGGCTCGCGTTCGGAGACGGACTGCGCTGCGCCGGCGGGCTCGTGATCCGCCTCGCGATTCGCACGGCATCCAGCGGTACGATGAGCCTCGGGCATGCGAACGGGCACGACCCGCACATCGCGTTCGTCGGGCAAGTGCCGCTCGCCGGAGCGAACCTCAACTATCAAGTGTGGTATCGGGACTCGATGAGCTTTTGCACGGCGTCCACGTTCAACCTGACGAATGGGCTGCGGATTCGCTGGATGCCGTGATTGCCCGGCCTTGCTCCCGGAACGAGGGTCGGGAAGGGGAGATCGAGTCCGAGGACACTCGCGCGTGTCTACCGGGCTGACGTCGCGCAGCACCCGCGGGTTCAACCGCATGCGGTCATGGGCTTCGCGGTTCCAGCGCATAGAGAGCTCGTCGGCCGCGGCACCTTCGATGAACTCGCGGGCCATGAGTTCCATCCGGAGGAGCGACGCGATTCCCACCACGTCGCTCGGAGCAAGGCGCGCGAGGCTGGGCTCGTCATCGGAGCAGCGAGGGACGTGGTCGCCCACGCCCCTCGCATGACTCGCGATCCTTCCGTGGCTCGCTCGGGGTCGAGGAATGGGTCCGCCGAGTCTCCGGCTTCGTTCCCGATCACCCCGAGGTGGCCTTCCTCCGAGTTCGGGTTTTGGTGCCCGCCATCAAGGCATCCATGAAATCGCCACGCCGTTCGTCAGGTTGAAGGTCGCGCTCGTGCAAAACACGGGCGCGTTGCGGTAGTTCACCTGGTAGTAGCGCGTGGCTCCGGGCGCCAGGATCGCACCCCGGATCGAAACCGACTGGGTGCCCGGAATCCCGTAACCGAAGCTCGAGATTCCAGCGACCGAGAGCGAGGTCCCCAGCCGGATCACAGAACCCGCCGCGCAGCGCAAGCCGTCACCGAACCACGCACCCACGCCGCTTAGCACCTGCGCGGTCCCTTGGAGGAAGATCGGCGGTGCGCCGTTCGGCGTCAGCCCGGTCGCCGTCAGCACGAGGCTGTCGGAGGTCGTGCTCGCATCCCCGGTCGCGATGAGCCGGCCGCCGGTGCCGAACGAGTTCAGGCAGCCGGCCTGCGAACCGGGAGCGCTCGTGTTGCCGCACGGGCAGGTTGCGCCAGAACCGTCGCCGAAGCAGAACGGCGTCTTCCCGCCACCGACATTCCCGCGATACACGGCACCCAACATCTCTCCGAAACCGGTGCCGGCATCGACATCCCACGCCAGGACGAAGTCGCGCACGACTTGGCTGTTCGTCTCCCCGGCGGGGCTCAATCCCGCGAGTCGCGGACGGGCATCGTTCGAGGGTGAGGATCCCAAGACCTGATGGCCCTGCACCAGTGCCAGCGCACCGCCTGAGATACCCACCTCACTGAGAGATACGTCGTAGTCGCCGCCCGATGCACTTTCGCTGTAGGCGACGAGGAAGTGATCTCCATTGGCGTCCACGGAAGGGTCAATGCAATTCCGTGATGAACCCGTGTTCTCGGCCAGACTCAGATTCAACGTCGAAGCTATCGTCGTGCCGTTGAGCAAGATCAGCGCGATTTCGTTGTTGCTCTGTCCCAGATTGCGGCGCTGGTAGGCGAGCAGGTAATTCAACGTGCCTGGAACGGAGCTCGAAACGCTCACGCGTGGATCGTAGGCGAGAGAAGGCTGGATCGTGTAGAACGGGACGGTCACGGCCCCGTTCCAACTCACGCGTGACCCCAGGATGTTGGATTGGTTGTTGGCGTTGTCATAGTAATCCCACGCGATCATCCAATCACTGCCACCGTTCGACTTCGAAATTGCTGGGGAATTGTCGAACCCGAAGGGCTCATCGACGATGGTGATCGCAGAGGATCCGAGCAGTGTGTTGTTGGGAGTGACGAGGCGCGCGAAGATCGCGGACCGATTGCCCAAGTCCGCTTCCCAAACCACGCAGTAGTACGCCGCTGCGCCCGCGACTTCGAATGGGTCTCCGCCAACGACAGGCCTTTGACCGCCGACCTGGATCGTGATCTGCGGATTCTGGGACATGTTGAGCATCTGCACCTCGCGCCCTACGACCGCGGGAGTTGTCATCGTGTAGTTCGTGGCGACGACCAAGCACTGGTCATACGCATTCAGGTTGGCGCAGCGGGGCGCTCTCCAATCGGCGGTCGTGAGGTCGAGGTAGGCAGCATTCCGCACGGTGCCGTTGTGGTTGAGGATGTACCCGAGCACGTCGTGGTCGGTGGCGGTGTAAGGGATCTGGTAGACGGCCAGCCAACAGAAGTTCGTCGTGTCCCACGCGACATCCGCGGCGATTCCGTCACCCACCCCCCCGTTGATGGACAACGTCGTGATCACGGGATCGATCACGAGGGGCATGGCGGCGGAAGCCAAGAACTCCTCATCGACGTGGATCACGATGGATCCGGACTCGAGCTCCGTCCGCGCCACCGCCCGCTTGCCGGCGGCATCGACCACGATCGCGCGGCTGTACGTGATGGTCGCGTGCTCGCCGCGGAACTCCAGGCCTTGCTCCGTGCTGCGGCCTTCGAACTCGCTCGCGATCGGGATGTGAACCACGATGTCCCCTGCGCGCGGCAGCGTCTGGAAGACGAACGTCTGCTCGATCGATGCCGGTGTGAAATCGTAGGCCTCCACGAACGCGCCACGATCGAGTTCGACGCGGTCGCCCGCGCGGGTCGCCGTCGCGGCGCGCGCGAACGGGATCGGCTCGCCCCCGATCGTCACGACTTCGGGCGACAGCGCGTGCGGGACGTTCCGCGGCGCGTTGGGTCCGAGACGCGGGTAATAGAAAACACCGTCCACGCCGAAGCTGGCCTTGTAGTCGGTCCCGCGCGCCCAGACATTGCCGTCGCCGGGCTCGTCGTAGTACATGCGCTCGTGGTCGACGCGCATCGGCTTCGTCGTGACCAGCGCATCGTCCGGTTCCTGACGCCGAGCGGGCGCGGGCCCGATGTGCCGTTCCGAAGGCGCGGTGGAGGGCAAGTCGCCGAGCACGACCGGGACCTTGTCCGCGACGCGCGACGACACAGAGCCGAGATCGGGCGACTGCGCGCCGGCGATGCCGGCGAGCATCACGGTGGCGAGGATCGGAAACCGTAGAGAACGCGGATCGAGCAACGTGGGGTTCATGGCGAAAGGCCGTATGTGGGGTCGATGCAGATCTCCGTCCTTCGCTCCTGCGAGGTCTCGGATGCTGGGTGGCTCAAGACCGCAAGATCGAGTGCGAACCCGACACGGATTCCCCGATTTGCAGCGGCGCTTCCGGGGAACGTGCGATGACCGCTGCAGCGAGGCGGCCCCATGCGGGGTGCGAAGTGCGCACGGTTCGAAGGTCGGGCTTCAGGATGTGGGCCGAAGCCTCGGCCAGACCCGGCTCTACGGCCCGGGAGCACCCGCATCGAACGGAGACTGACCCAGTTGGCTGTCCGTCGTCTCCGGCGGTCCCTCGTCCACCCTCGGACCGCCCGGACTCAGCTCCAGCGTGTCCAGCGGCCGCTGAAGAGGCGACGGACAGCCAACTGGGTCAGTTACCATCGAATCGATCGCCGCGGCGCGGACGAGACACGCAAGTCGCTGGGCGGAATCACGCGCATCTCGCCTGCGTAGGCGTCGAAACCGTCACGAGGGGCCATCCAGACCCTCCGAATTCAGCCCCTGGCGATTATTATACTGGCCGGTATACTCCCGCCATGTTCCTCGGCCGTGCACGCGAACTCGACGTCCTCACCGAACTCGGCGCCTCGAACCGGCCCGAGCTCTTCGTCCTCTACGGTCGTCGTCGCGTAGGCAAGACGGAGCTGCTCCAGCAGTTCTGTCGCGGTCGCCGCGCCGTCTACTTTCTCGCGGCGCAGGTGCGCGAGAAGGACAACCTGCGCGCGTTTCGCGATGCGCTCGCGGAAGGGTTGAACGATCCGCTCGCGGCGAACGTCGAGTTCCCCGACTGGGGTTCGGCGCTCAGCTTCGCGGCCGAGCGCGCGCGCGAGCAGTCGCTCGTGCTCGTGCTCGACGAGTTCCCCTACCTGTGCGAAGCGACGAAGGGTCTGCCCTCGATCGTCCAACGCTTCTGGGACACGCGCGCGAAGGCGTCGAAGCTGATGCTCGTCCTGTGCGGCAGCCAGGTGTCGTTCATGGAGAACGAAGTGTTGGCCGAGACGTCGCCGCTCTTCGGTCGTCGCACGGGGCAACGCCGGCTCGAGCCGCTGCGTCCGCCCGACGCTCTGCGCTTCTTCGAGGCGTGGCCGCTGCGCGAGCGCGTGCTCGGCTACGCGATGCTGGGCGGGATGCCCGCGTATCTGCGCCGATTCGATCCGGTGCGCTCGTTGCGCGAGAACACGTTGCGCGAAGTGTTGCGGCCCGAGGGTTATCTCTTCGACGAGGTCAACTTCCTGCTGCGCGCGGAGCTCACCAGTCCGGCGACGTACAACTCGATCCTCGCGGCCGTGGCGCGGGGTGCAGAGAAACTCGGCGACGTGGCGCTGACCGTCGGCGTCGATTCCCCCACCGCGAACAAGTACCTCACGACGTTGCGCGATCTGCAGCTCGTCGAGCGCGAGGTGCCGCTCACGGATCCCGATCCGCTGCGCTCGCGACGCGGAACCTATCGCGTCGCCGATCGATTCCTCGCGTTCCACTTCCGTCACGTGCAACCGAACGCGGCGTTGATCCAGTCGGGCCGCGGTGAAGCCGTTTGGGGGCGCGCGATCGAGCCCGATCTCGACCGTCTGCACGACGACGCGCTGGTCGATTGCGCCATCGACCACATGCGCACGGCTGCCGCGGAAATGGTCGGCGACGAGATCGTCGAGACGGCGCGACATGCCGGAACGCTCGTGCGCGCTGTCGCCCGCACCAGCGGCGGTGTGGGCGTCGCCGCCGTGATCCCGCCCCGCGGATCGACCGGTCTAGCCGGTCTTTCAGCGGAAATCGCGAGCCTGAAACCGGCCCTCGGTACGCGCATCGTGACGCTGGTCTACCGCATGGCCGAGAGCGGCGCCGAACCTCTCATCCCTGAACGTCTCGCGGAGGGCGCACTCGCGTGAGTCGCATCGACGAGCACTTCCATCTGTATTTCGCCGCCCTCGACCGAGCGGGTCAGCACGATCGATGCTTCCTGTGCCGACGCACGCCCGCCGATGTGAAGCATTTCTTCGGCTTCGACGAAAATGGCATCGCGCTCGACGCGGCGCGGTATGGGCTCGAAGACGTGGTGCTCATGGCGACCGACATCATGAGCTACCGTGGTGAGCGTCCGATTTGTGCGGTTTGCCAGATCAACGTCGACGCCATCGGGATCCTGGACGAGGAAGCGATCGTGCGCCGCATCTACGAACAGATGGCGACTCGGCGTGAGGAGTTGTGGCCCGAGCATCCAGGCCCGTCGATCGAAGGTTGAGGCCGAATCTCGCACGACGGACGCGTTGGAAGTCGAACGCGGGACGAGGAATGCCGCGGACGAAGCGCGAGGCCCCGCGCGCACGGACGACGGCCCCCGACGTGCGTGCGTGACCTGAGAGCCCGTGAAAAAATCGATCGTACGGGTTCTCAGACTCTAGTGGCGCCGCTCAGCAGCGCGCCGCCCGTGAATTCTTCACAGGCTCTGAAAGCGGTCGCAGCGGGTGGCGCGGGGCCTGCCTGCGCGCTCCGTCCTCGGCGAGAGCTGTACGAAGTCACACCAGCGTTCGGTGGGGAGAATCCTCAAACTGCTTGCGCGCTCTCCTCGCAGCTTTGGTCATGGCGTCCGTTCGTAGGCCCAGGCCAATTGGCGCATCAATTGCCTCGAAAGTCGGGGATCCAGAGCTGGCGGACGTTCCGTAGCACTGGCGTCCCGGTTCCCGATTCCCCTCTAGGCACGCGCCATGACCACGACATCCAAGCTCACTTGTCTCCTCACTGCTGGACTCAGCCTCGGAGCCGCAGGGTCGGCTCAGGGCAACCTCATAGGACTCGAGGCTCCCGGCACGCGAATCGTCTCCTTCGACGCGGGTTCGCCCGGCACGCTCCAGACCAGCACTCCCATCACGGGCCTAGCACCCTTCGAAGTGCTCGTCGGCATCGACGTTCGACCCTCGACGGGTGAGGTCGTCGGAATCAGCACGTTCAGCCGCGTCTATGTGATCGACCCGGCGACGGGCATCGCGATTCCGAACGGCGCCGGCCCGTTCTCGCCCAGCCTGAACGGGCGCGCGGTCGGCGTGGACTTCAACCCGGTCCCCGACCGTCTGCGCGTCGTCACGAACGCCGACCAGAGTCTCCGTCTGAATGCGGACACCGGCGCGGTCGTGCTGCAGGACACGTCGCTCGCCTACGCGTCCGGCGATGTCGCGGTCGGAGTGAACCCGTTCGTCGCCGCCTGCTCGTACACGAACGCGTTCGCGGGCGCGACGATCACGACGCTGTTCGGGATCGACTCGAACCGCGACACGCTCGTCATGATCGGCGGGCCGGACGGCACTCCGAGCCCGAACGGCGGTCAGCTCACGACGATCGGATCGCTCGGAGTCGACACCACGGGCTTCGTCGGAATGGACGTTTCACCTCACGGCGGAGCATTCGCGGTGATGAACCTCACGGGTGAATCCGTTTCGAAGGTCTACACGCTGAACCTCACGACGGGAGCGGCGACGCTGCAGGGCACGATCGGCGGCGGCATGCGTGTGCGTGACATCGCTGTGCGTGCTCCTGTTCAACCGCGCATCTACGGCGCGACGGCGGGCAATCGCCTCGTCAGCTTCAACGCCGGTCGTCCCGGCGTGCTGCTCGCCGACGTCGCGATCACCGGCCTCGCTCCGACCGAGACGATCGAAGGCCTCGACGTGCGTCCGGCGACGGGCGATCTGCTCGCCTTGAGCAGCGCGAGCGTCGTCTACCGCATCGATCGCACGAGCGGAGCCGCGACGGCCGTCGGTGGTTCGTTCACGCCGGCTCTCGCTGGTTCAGCCTTCGGCTTCGACTTCAACCCGATCCCCGATCGCATCCGCAACGTGTCGAACACGGGCCAGAACCTGCGTCTGAATCCGAACAACGGGGCGCTCGCGGCCACGGACACCACGGTCGCGTACGCCGTCGGCGACGCGGGCTTCGGCATCTCGCCGAGCATCGTGGGCAGCGCGTACACGAACAGTTACGCGGCGACGACGAGCACGACTCTGTACGGCATCGATTCCGCGCGCGATGTCCTGGTCCTGCAAGGCAGCCTCGGCAGCACGCCGAACAGCCCGAACGGAGGCATGCTGACGACCGTCGGAGCGCTGGGCACCGACACTTCGGACTCGGTCGGATTCGACATCACGCCGTTCGGTGGCGCCTTCGCGTCGTTCACCGCGCAGGCGGGCGCGAGCTCGATCCTCGCCGTGGTGAACCTCGCGACGGGCGCGACGTCGAACGTGCTCCCGATAGCGGGTGCTCCGCTGCGCGCTCTCGCCGCGGATCATCCGAGCGTCTCGCGTGTACTCGCGCTGTCGACGACGAATCAGCTCGTCTCGTTCGCGATCGGCACGCCCACCGCGACGACGACCGTGGCGATCACGGGCTTGCAGGGCGGCGAGACGCTCCTCGGCCTCGACGCGCGCCCCGCGACCGGCGGAATCGTCGGCGTGGGCAGCACGAACCAGCTCTACTCGATCGACCGAACCACCGGTGTCGCGACCGCGATCGGCGCGCCGTTCACACCGACGCTCGTCGGTTCCGAGATCGGCATCGACTTCAACCCGACGGTCGATCGCGTGCGTCTCGTGACGGATTCGGGCCAGAATCTGCGCCTGAATCCGAACACGGGCGCGCTGGCGACGGCCGACACGAATCTCGCGTATGCCGCGGGTGACGCCAACTTCGGCTCGATCCCGCGTGCGGTCGCGGTCGCTTACGACCGCAACTTCGGCGGCGCGACGCAGACGTCGCTTTTCGGCATCGACTCGACGCTCGACATCCTCGTGACGCAGGGCAGCGTGAACTCGGCCCCTGTGAGCCCGAACGCGGGCTCGCTCTTCACGGTGGGCGCGCTGGGCGTGGACACGGGTGACCTGGTCGGCTTCGACATCACGGCGTTCGGCGGCGCGTTCCTCGCGCTGACGCCGACGGGTGGCTCGAGCTCGACCTTGTACTCGGTGAACACGAGCACGGGTGCGACGACTTCGCTCGGCGCGATCGGCGGCGGCGCGGTGCGCGACGTCGTGATCCTCCCCGCGGGGCTCTGAACGATTCGATCGAGGCCGTCGACCGCGCTCCGCCTCGGCAGAGCGCGGTCGCTTCGTATCCAGTGCTCGGCTTCACGCGTTGACATCAGAAGCTCTACTCGCCCGAACCTTGGTGGAGTAGCGCTCGAGCTGGCCAGCATCTGCTCGGGATTCTTCGTCCAAACGAACAGTCGCGGCGGGCGATCGTGGTGCTCGAGCAGGCATCGATTGTCCTTTTCGAGTGCTTGCGTACTGCTGTGGACACCGCGGGCGCGCGGCCCGTCGCGCGGAACGCGACGTGAGCGCCGGGTCGAAACTACACGCAAGGTGGAGTTCGGGCGTAAAGCTGCGCATCCTGGGACAAGCTTGGCCGAGCGCGCAAGCAGCCATGAACTGGGATTATCTGCTGGATCTACTGAGTCGTCCGCTTTTCACGCTGGACGACAAGCCGGTCACGTTCGCCAAGCTGTTGCTCCTGCTCGCCGTGGTCGTCGGCGCCGTACTCTTCTCGAAGTTCGTCCGCTGGATCCTGCGCACCCGGATCCTCACGCGATCGGCGATGAACGTCGGTACGCAGTACGCGCTTTCGCGCCTCGCCGGTTACGCCGCGCTCCTGATCGGACTCCTGGTCGGACTGGGCGCGAGCGGCATCGACCTGACCTCGCTGACGGTCCTGATCGGCGCCTTGGGCGTCGGCATCGGCTTCGGCCTTCAGGACATCATCAACAACTTCGTCAGCGGCCTCGTGATCCTGTTCGAGCGCCCTATCCAGGTCGGTCACCGGGTCGAGGTCGGAGACACGACCGGCAACGTGGAGCGGATCGGTGCGCGCAGCACGACGATCCTCACGAACAACAACATCGCCGTGATCATTCCGAACTCCGAGTTCATCTCGGAGCGCGTGGTCAACTGGAGCCTGGGAGGCGACCGCCGCGTACGAATCGCCGTGCCGGTCGGCGTTTCCTACGCCAGTAGTCCGCGCGAGGTCGAGCGCCTACTGCTGGAAGTCGCCGCCGCGAACCCGGACGTCCTGAAGAACCACGCGGCCGATGTCCTGTTCGTCGCATTCGGCGAGAGCTCGATCGATTTCGAACTGCGCGTGTGGACCGAAACGGAGTCGCATCGCCCGAATGTCCTGAAAAGCGCGCTCTACTTCGCGATTTGGGACGTCCTGGCCGAGAACGGCATCGAGATCCCGTTCCCGCAGCGGGACCTGCACGTGAAAGGGCCGCTCGAAGTCCGGATGGACGGCGCGATGGCCACGAGTCAGTCGACGGACAGCTGAGACCACTAGGCGCGCTCGGCGCTTGCGGAATCCCGCGCTGGTCGTGCGAGGAGCACCATCCCGATGGTCGCCGCGACCGTGGACCCCAAGAGGATGCCGACCTTCGCCGCGTCGAGCGCTGGGCCACTCAACGCGAGTCCCGCGATGAACAGCGCCATCGTGAAGCCGATGCCGGCGAGGAATCCAGCGCCGATCATCTGGCGCCAACCGACGCTGGTCGGCAGCGCCGCGATTCCGAGCCGCACCGCGATGAGTGAAAACAGCACGATTCCGACCGGTTTCCCAACGAGCAGTCCGACACCGACCGCCATCGCGACCGGGTCCGAGAAACCCGACGAGGTCACTGCGACTCCCGCGTTCGCCAGCGCGAAGAGCGGCATGATCACGAACCCGACCCACGGGTGTAGCAGCGACTCCAAGTACTCGAGCGGCGAGACGGTCTCGCGCGCGGCGTGTTGGAGAGCGCGAACGTTCGAGGCGCGTTGACCGAGGTACTCCCAATCTCCGGCACGGAACACGTCGCGCGCGCGTTCGAGCACTTCCGCGAAGTGCGCACCACCCAAGTACGTCCTCGCCGGCGTTTGGATGCCGAGGATCACGCCCGCGATCGTCGCGTGAACGCCGGACGCGTAGAAGCCGACCCACACGACGATTCCGAGCAGTACGTACATGAGGAAGCTGCGCACCCCGAGCCGCGCCAAGGCGGCGATCGCGACGATGCCCGCGGCGCCCATTGCGAGCGGGCCGAAGTGAATCTGCTCCGTGTAGCCGATCGCGATGACGAGGATGGCACCGATGTCGTCGGCGACCGCGAGCGTCAGCAGGAGGATGCGCAACCCGCTCGGGATGCGGCGGCCTAGCACGGCCATGCAACCGACGACGAATGCGATGTCCGTCGCCATCGGGATGCCCCATCCGCGTATGTTCGGACCCTCGTGCACGAACGCGAGGTAGACGGCCGCGGGAAGCACCATGCCGCCGAGGGCCGCCGCGATCGGCAGCGCGGCGCGGCGCATGTCGCGCAGCTCGCCATGGACGAGCTCGCGTTTCACCTCGAGGCCGATGACGAAGAAGAACACGGCCATGAGGCCGTCGTTGATCCAGTGCTGCAGCGAGTGTTCGACGCTCGACGCACCGAATCCGATGCTCACCGGCGTCTCCCAGAATCCGATGAACGCCTCGGAGGCGGGCGAGTTCGAGAGCGCCAGCGCGATCACCGTGCAGGCGAGCAGAACGAACCCGCTCGCAGACTCGATGTGCAGAAACCGGGCGACCGGCGCAGTGAAGCGATCGATCGGCTCGGCGGGCAGGTCGACGCGCAGTCGTGTGTGCGGGTGGCTCATGACGCCGCGCACCCTAGTCAGCGCACACGGGACGCGCGGGGGTTCCGACGGTCTTGCGTCGGAAAAACTCGTCCGCGCGACGCTCCGGTTCACGCGCCCGGCGGTCGCGAGTTGGTGCTCGAGTGAGACCTTCGCAACGCAGCCGCGCGCTGGTCGCTTCCAGCCGAATCGCGCGGTCACGAACTCCGAGCGATTGGGAGCGCGTTCGTCGAATTCGAAGCTCCCGATCCGCAGAAGATCAGTGCAGTTTGGCGCACACGATGTCGCCGACCTCGACGACTCCCGCGCGAAGCTCGCGTGCCAGCTCGAGCCGCGTACCCGGCCGCGGTTCCGGACTTCCGGTGTCGAGCGACATCGTAGCGCTGAACCCGGGCCCCGGACCCATCACGGAGCCGGTCGACTCGACGTGGAGCACGCCGCCGGCGCCCGGACGAACGTCGAGCGCGAATCGTCCGTCATCCGCGGTCACGAGCCAGTCCTCCTCGGGCTCGATGCGCACTCCGTCGCGTTCGAAGTGCGCTTCGAACTCATGGCGCGCGAGGGCATTGCCGACCGCGTCGACCAAGCGACCCGTGATCTGCGTCGCGGGCTTCGGTGAAGGCAGCACGACTTCGACGCGCTCACCCGACTGTTTCGGCCCATCGAACGCCACGCGCGGATCGACGAAGCCGGGCAGCGCGACAAAGACCTCGTAGCGACGGCCGAGCGGCACCGAGAAAGGGAGCGCACGATTCAGGTTGATCGGGATCTCCGGGACGTCGCCCGTATCGTCCGGATCGGGCGCCGCATCGATCCAGCGCAGATCCCCCATCGTGTCGGCCGAACTCCAATCGGCGCGCAGGTCGATGGAGCCGCTCGACGAAACTTCGAGTTCCATCTCACGGATGGAGCTGTCGGGGAAGAGATGATTCGGGTCGCCGAGCATCTCGTCGCTCCAGAGAACGACTCCCGCGAGAACGACTTCGGCGCCCTGCGCGCGCAGCGAGCGCCAGTGCTGCGCATGCGGGATCTCGATCGTTCCGTCGGTCGAATCGATGAAAGCTCCCCACATCGTCTCGTTGAATCCGTCCACTCCGGTCTCGGGAACGCTGACGTACACGAACGAGCCGATGGCCGGACGACCGTCTCGATCTCGGCACTTCACGCGGATCGACTCCTCGCGCTCGAGCACGATCGTGAGCTCGTCGACTACATCGACGTCGTCGGTCGGTCCCGAGCGAACCTCGACAACGGAATCGTTGGGGCCGCCGAGAACGAATCGCTCCTGGAACGCAGGGCTCTCCACTTGCGCTGTGCCCCAGAGTTCGCCGGCGCGCGCAACCAGCAGCAGGCCGGGTCCATCCGCGGGGATTCGAACTTCCCCCCGCTCATCCGTGCGCCACGCGATGCCGACTTTCTCGGGACGTCCGATCGAGCCCGCGAAGAGATGCTCGGCGACTCTCGATGCGTCGTACCCCGGGATCGACGCGCGCACATCGGCTCCCGAGACGACTCGACCCTCCGCATCGACGACGCGCACGAGCAACCCGCCCTCGACAGGCGGCTCCGCGACCTGCGTCGAGTCGGAGGCCGCGCACGAGGTGAACGCAAGCGCCAGGGAACTCGCGAGGAGCATGCGTCGCATGCACACACTCCACATGCCTCGCCTGGGCTCGTCCAGAGGCGTCGAGTGCTCACGCACCGACGAGTTCCTAGCGAGTGGCGCTCATGTGGCTTACACTGTCGCCCTGCTTCACCGCGGCCACTCGGCCGCCAGATCCGCACGACACCGCCGAGGTTCCGACATGTACGACCCCGAAATGGTCCAGCCGATGCGCGACGAGGCCACCCGCATGGGCCTCCAAGAGCTGAAGACCCCCGCCGAAGTCGAATCGGCGCTCAACAAGCCCGGAACGACGCTCATCCTCGTGAACTCGGTCTGCGGCTGCGCCGCCGGCGGCGCGCGCCCGGGCCTGCGACTCTCGCTCATGAACGGCAAGAAGCCCGCGAACCTGTACACGGTGTTCGCCGGCATGGAGACGCAAGCGACCGAGAAGGCGCGCGAGTTCTTCAAGCCGTACCGCCCGAGCTCGCCGCAGATCGCGATCTTGAAGGACGGCAAGCTCGTCAAGATGGTCCAACGCCAGGACATCGAAGGCCGTCAGCCGGCCGACGTCGCAAAATCACTCGTCGAAGCCTTCAACGAGTATTGCTGAGCATGAGCAACGCCCGGCTCGAGTTGGCCGAGGCCTTCCTGCGCGAAGCCGTCTACCGTTCTCGTGAACGGCAGGCGGCTTCGGTCGCGGTGTCGCGCGCGAAAACGGCGACGGCGACCGGAACGTGCGGGCTGGGCGAGAAGGCGGCGGTCGATCTCGACCTCACGCCGCGTGGGAAGCAGATTGCGAGCCAACTGTGGCCGGCGGGACTCGCGGGCGACAGCCTCGAGCGCGTGCGACGCGTCCTCGGCGATTGGGTCGTCAAGCAAGACGCGCTCGATCGTCAACGCAATCACCACATGAAGGCGGTTCGGCTCGCGCACGGATTCGAGCGCGACAACTATCCGCCGAAGGTCGCACAGGAGTTCGAGGCCGGGCTCGCGCGCGTGAACACCGAGGAGACGACGCGTCGCCGCGGCGCGGCGTCGGAGTTGCTCGGGGACGCCTGAACCGCGCGCATGGTCGGGTCTTCCGGTGAGGCGCGCGCCGCGGATTCGTCACAGCGCGCACGCGGTGGTGAGCGTGGTTTCTCGGCCTGGTTCCACACGCGCGCGGGTGCTGCGGTCTGCATCGGCGTTCTCGCCGCGATCGCAGCGTGGCTGCGATTCACGGGACTCGATCACGATCTCCCGCATTTCCTGAATCGCGACGGACTCAAAGTGGTCCTGCAGACGGAACTGATGCGTCAGGGCGTCTGGGATGGTGCTGGCGAACCACGTTGGAGCCAGTACCCGCATCTCCTGGCGCGCATCGTGTCGTTCCTCGGGCAGCCCGATCACGAAGCGCGACGCACGCTCGCGGAGCACATCGCGGGTGCGAGCTCGACGTGGATGCAGATTCGCACTGTCAACGCGCTGGCAGGGATCCTCGCCGTTCCCCTGACGTACGCGTTGGCTCGGCACTTCCTCGACCGCGCGCGCGCGATCCTCGCGGCTGGATTCGTCGCGACGAGCATGGTGCACATCGAGCTCTCGCTCGACGAGCGTCCGCACGTGCTGCTCACGACGCTCGTGATCCTCGTCGCGTTGATGGCGATGCGACTCAGGCGGCGGCCCGACGTGTCCACGCACGCTCTCGCAGCCACGGCGAGTGGGCTCGCGATGGGCGCCCTGCACAACGGGATCGCGACGTTCCTCATGGTCGCGACTGCGTGGTGGATGCGCGCGCCGCCGCGACGCTTGACTCGAGTATTCGCGCTCGCCGCGATGGCGCTTCTCACGTGTGGATGGGCGGCGATCTTCTATCCGTTCGCGTTCTCGTCGAAGCCGCATGCGAGTCCGCCCAGGCCGGGAGTGATCACGTTTTGGGGGAAGGAGTTCTATCCCGAGCGGTTGGACGGCACCGGTTTCATCCGGATGGCCGAACCTTTGTGGGCCTGGGACTCCGGCTTGTTCGTACTCGGGCTCGCAGGCTGCGCGGTGCTCGCCGTGCGCGGCTGGTCTCTCGTGCGATCCCGTCCCACTGCGCTTCGAGCAGACGTTGCGATCGCCGCGAGCTTCTGTCTCCCGTACATCGTCGTGTTCGGGCTCTATCGCGAGACCGCAGGGCGTTACGTCTTGCCGCTCATCCCGTTCCTCGCGTGCACGGCGGCGGGAGTCGTCCCGCGTCGCCTTGCCGTCGGAGCCTTCGCACTGATCCTCGTGCAGCTCGTGCCCGCCGCGCACATGGCGCGACTTCGCGCTCGACCGGACACGGTCGAGCAAGCGTCGGAGATGATCGAGCGTCTCGCGGCCGCGGACGAGGGCATCGCCGTGACGCCGGCTCTCGACCTGCCGCTCTTCACCGCCGACCGCTCGCTCGCCGCGAACGCGAGCCGGCCCTGGCGCACGATCTGGTCGCAGTACCAATCGAAGCTCGGTTCGATTCCACGCGAGGGTCGGCGCTACGAGGTGCTCGTCGATCCCTTCCGTGGCCGCGGGCCCGATGCGCCGGCGATCACCGATCCTATTCAGGAACTGAAGGACCGAGGAGTCGACTGGGTCGTGGTCGCCGGACCCAGCGACATCCTGCCCAACGTGCTCAGCGCGCTGCACGCTCGGGCACCACGAGTCGCGCGCATCTCACCGATGCGCGTCGACCGAGTCGACAATCCGTGCGTACCCGTGACCGTGACGCGATCCGTGTGGGTTTTCCCGCCGCCGAGTTTCCGCTTGCTCGGGGCTACGTCCGCGGGACCAACCGTCGAGATCTATCGGCTTCCGTGAGGGTTCGACGGAGTCGCGAGGGGGTGGCAGACGGAGCCTCGAGAGCTGGCACGTGCTCCAGCGCGACAGAAGGTTGGTCAGTCGCCAACGCCGCCTACGCTCGCGCCCTTCGGAGTGAGCGCGTGCTCGTCCAGCCAACGCTTGACCTCCCGGTACCAGAGCAGCGAGTTCTGGGCCTTCAAGACCCAGTGGTTTTCGTCGGGGAAATAGACGAAACGCGTCGGTACGCCGCGCTGGATCAGCGCATGGTAGAGCTCCAGTCCGTGGTTCACGGGCACGCGCTGATCCTTCTGTCCGTGCAAGACGAGCGTCGGCGTCGCGAAGTTCGCGGCACCGAAGTGCGGCGAGCCCTTCTCGATGACACTCTTCTGTTCGTCCGTCCAGAACCCGCCGAAGCGTCGCAGCTCGGATGATCCGTCCGAGCCCATCTGCGTGTACCAGTTGTAGACCGCCGCGTGCGCGACGAGCGCGCGGAACGGATGCGGTCGCCCGAGCAAGATCGCGCTCAAGTATCCGCCGTAGCTGCCGCCGCCCGCAGCCATGCGATCGGTGTCGATCCAGGGCTTCTCCTGGAACCACTTCGTCGCGCGAATGACGTCTTCGTACGGCAGCTCGTCTTGTTGCGGATTGATCGAGTCCGCGAACGCTTGTCCGAAACCGCTCGATCCATGGAAGTTCGGCCAGCCGGTGACGAACCCCCACGAACCGAACACTTGCGCGTTCCAACGGAACGACATGCCGTTCGTGATGCCGTTGTGGGGGCCGCCGTGAATCAGCACGAAGAGGGGGTACTTCTTCGACTTGTCGAACCCGGGCGGATAGTTGACCCACATCTGGATCGGCTCACCCTTCGCGCCGGGATAGGTGACGCTCTCGAACGAGCCGAGGTCCGACTTCGCGAGCAGCTCGTCGTTGACCTTCGAGAGCTTCGTCGCCGCGCCGTTCGCCGGATCGAGGCGCACGAGCGTCGGCGGTTCGACGAAGGTCTGACGAAGGGCGACGAGTGTGCCCTTCTCGGAGATCGCGAGGGCGCTGAAGCTCGACTCCTTCGTGATGGCGCGCGGCTGGCCCTCGATTCCGAACTCGTAGGCGCGCACCGTGCCGGCGTCGTCGATCGCGCCGTAGAGTCGCTTCGAATCCGGCGACCACACGAGTCCGTCCACGCTGCGATCCCAGTCGGTGGCGACCGCGCGCTCGGCGCCGCTCGCGCGCTCGACGAGCACGAGTTTGCGCGTGTCGCCGTAGAAACCAACGATCGACTGCCGCGCGTACGCGAGCCATTTCCCGTCGGGGCTGTAGCCGACGATGCCGTCGCCGGCGCGATTCGCGGGCGTGATGTTCTTCGCGCTCTTGGAGTCCAGCGCGAGCGTGTGGAGATCCATGTTCGTGAAGTTCAGCGCCGAGTCCGAGTCGGCAGCGAAGGCAACCTCACGGCCGTCCGGCGCGATGTCGTAGAGCGGCCCCTCGAGCGGCACAGCGCGTCGCGACAGCTCGAGCCCGGTGCCCAGCGTGATCGCCGTTGGATCGCCACCCGCGCTCGCGATCGAGAACAGATGCAGTTGTCGATCGTCGACGAAGGTGTCCCACGCGGTCACGGGCGCCGCATCCCACACCTGCGCCTTGCACTTCGCTTCCTCGCGCTCCTTCAACCGCTGACCTTGATCCTCGAACTTCGCGAGATCGGCCCACACGCGCGACAAGAACGCGAGCTTCGTCCCGTCCGGGAACCACATCGGTTGCGCGACGCCGGTCGGCACGTTCGTGACGCGACGTGCTTCGCCGCCCGAGAGCGGCAGGACGTACAGCTGGGGTGCCTTGTCGTCGTCGCGCTGCGCGACGAACGCCACGCTCGCACCGTCGGGCGATATCAACGGTGAACTCTCGCTCGCGCTGTGCGTCGTCAGCTTGCGCGCCTCGCCGCCGTTGGTCGGCCAGAGCCACAAGTCCGCGAGGCCTTTGTCCAGAGCGACGTCGTAGCGCGTCACGGCACAGATCGCGAAGGACCCATCGGGTGCGATGGTCGGCGCGCCGACGCGCTGGATCTCCCACGAGCGTTCGGCTGTGAAGGGTTCGTTCGCCACGGACAGCGGCGTCACGAGCGCGGTGAGTACCAAGTGCAGGGTCAGCATGGGCGAATTCTCCGGGTCCTCAGAGGATCCACGGCGTGAGGGCGCTCGTCGAGCACGTTGTGCGCCAATCTGCTGTGAGAACGCGCATTGAACTGGGCGAGAATCGCACCCCGCTCCACTCGACTCGACGACTCGTCACGTCGCGTCCGTGAAGGCCGCGCGGCGATCTAGCGCTGCGTCTCGCGATGCACGTTCCAGTGCATCGACACCTTCAAGCCGCACGCGGTGCACGCGCTGTCGCCGCACGGCCATTCGCGATCGACGCCGCACTCCGGGCATCCGAACCGCACGCTGCGGACTGGTCTCAAGACGACAGGGTGACCCGGATCCGCGTGCAACTCGTCCGCCGGCCACTGCAGGTGCACGAAGAGCCCACAATCCGTGCAGCCCATCACGCCGCGCGGCCAATCGACGCGCGTTCCGCAGCGCGGGCACGGGAAACGGACGGACGGAATCTGCTCGCGACCTTGCACGACGAAACCGCGCTCGCGTGTCCAGAACGGCAAGAGGCACCACGTGGTCAACGTCCCGCTCGCGAGGAGCAAGAGGATCCACCCGAGAACCGCGTTGCCGATCGGTACCGCGAACCACATTGCGGTGAACGTTCCCGTCCACATCCCGAGCGGCACGAGGAGCAGCCGCGTCCAAGTCTTGCCCTTGGGAAGTGCGGCGATCGAGAAAACGACACCGTGCGCGAGTCCGCCAGCGATGCTCAACGTCGAGAGCGCGACGCGCGTCGTCAGCTCGGACGCGCCGCTCGCGGCCCAGAAGCCGGAGGCTCCGATCGCACAGCCGACCGACGCGAGGCCGCACACCGAGATGACGCGCGTCCGCGCTGCGCGCAACCCGATCACGAAGACGAGAACGGTCGCGAGGGCTCCGATCGCGACGAGGTAGGCGGGCAACACTTCCTCATCATCGGTCGGAACGGGCTCGATGCGGAGTCCCCTCGCGGTGTTTTCGCCGGCCTCACGGCCGAGGCGTGGGATTGCGGTACGATCGACGGAAGCCCGCGGGAATGGCGAAACTGGTAGACGCGCGAGACTTAGGATCTCGTGGGGTGACCCTTGGGGGTTCGAGTCCCCCTTCCCGCACCAACTCCGATCTTCGCGGCCGCGAGCCCGATCTCGTGCGTGCTTGCGGGATCTCGCGTCGCCGAGAGGCTCGCGTCTCCCTCCGAGACCTCGAACTCGATCTCCTCACGTCCTCGCAAATCAGGTGAAGAGCCGCGCGAGATCGGCGCGCGTCAAGTCGCGCAACGACGTGCTCGCGCCGGAGAACAGGGCGTTCGCGACCTCGCGCTTGCGTTCTTGGAGTTCGAGCACGCGCTCCTCGATCGTGTCGCGCGCGATGAGGCGGTACGCCGTGACCGGCCGCGTCTGACCGATCCTGTGCGTGCGATCGATCGCCTGCGCCTCGGCCGCGGGGTTCCACCACGGATCCAACAGGAACACGTAATCGGCGGCGGTCAGGTTCAGGCCCGAACCTCCGGCTTTGAGGCTGATCAGGAACAGCGGAATCGCCGGGTCTTCCTGGAAAGCCCGCACGGGCTCCGCGCGCTTCTTCGTACTCCCGTCGAGGTACTCGTAACGCATGCCCAACGCGTCGAGCCGCGCGCGCACGATCGCGAGGAACGACGTGAACTGCGAGAAAACCAGGGCCTTGTGACCGCTTTCGGCGATCTCGGCGAGTCGCTCGAGGAGCACATCGAGCTTGGCCGACGGTTCCGCGACGCGTCGACGATCGATCAGGCCGGGATGGCACGCGGCCTGCCGCAATCGCAGCATCGCTTCGAGCACGTGGATCCCGATGCGCTCGAGTCCAAGCTGCTCCTCGAGGTCCAGGATCTTGGCCGCGATGCGCGCGCGGAGCTCCTCGTACTCGCGTCGCGCAGCCGCGTCGAGCTCGACCGTCACGACCTGCTCCGTCTTCTCGGGCAGTTCGCGGGCGACCGCCTCCTTCGTTCGACGCAGCATGAACGGTCTCACGGCCCGCGCGAGGAGACCGGCGGTCGTCGGATCGGCACGGCCGCCCGACAGAACGTCCTTCAGGAGCCGACTGCCCTCGACGAGCTCGGGATTCGTGTACCGGAGGATCGAAACCAACTCGCCCAAGTGGTTCTCGACGGGCGTTCCGGTCAAGGCGAGCTTGAGGTCGGCCTTGAGCAACCGCGCGGCCTTCGCGCCCTGACTCTTCTCGTTCTTGATCGCTTGCGCCTCGTCGATCACGGCGCAGTCGAAGTTCACTTCTTTCAGCATCTCGATGTCGAGACGCATCGTCGCGTGGCTCGTCACGACGAGATCGGCGCCCTCGAATCGATCGGCAGTCTTCGCGCGTTGCGGTCCGTGGTGGAGCACGCGCTTCAGCCCGGGAGCGAACCTTTCCGCTTCGCGTTCCCAGTTGAAGAGGACCGAGAGCGGCGCGACGACGAGCGCCGGTCCGCGCGCCGTCGCGCGTCGCTCCAACAGCGTCGCCAGCACTTCGATCGTCTTCCCGAGGCCCATGTCGTCGGCCAGGATCCCGCCGATCGAGGCTTCGCCGAGGAAGTGGAGCCAACCGAGGCCCTCGCGCTGATAAGGCCTCAATTCGCCGACGAATCCTGCCGGTTCCGGGCGTTCCAGAGGTTCGGCGCAGCGCCGCAGGTTCTCGCGGACGCGCGAGAAGGCCGTGTCGACGTCGATGCGCCCCTTGTGCTCGGCGACCCACGCGTCGAGCAACCAGGCTCGTGTCGCCGGGACGCGCAGGACGTCGCCTTCGACGTCGCCGATGCGCAGTGCGAACTGCAGTCGCGCCAGCCATGCCGTGGGCAGGAGCCCGACGGTTCCATCCCCGAGTCGAACCATGCGCCGGTCCTCGCTCGCTGCGCGCAGGAGTTCGGGCATGTCGGGAGACAAGCCGTCGAATGCGATCGACGTCTCGATGTCGAACCAGTCGATCCCTGAAGCGATGCCGGCTTTGCTCTCCGCGCCGGCACGCACGCGCGCACCCTCGGCCTCGACGAGCCAGCCGTGCGCGGAGAGATCGGCGACGAGATCGGGCAAGCGCTCGGCGGGGACGACGGCCGTCCAGGAGCCGTCCTCCGTCGGTGTTCGATCCCCGCCCGCGACCTCGAACTCACCGAGCAAACGCTCCTCCTCCGCGGGATCGCGTCGAAGCCAGATGAGTTTCCCCGGTCGCTGGATCCACGTGCTCGATTCCGGATCGAGCGCGCGCCGTCGCTCGCCGCCGTACTGGAACTGGATCTCCACCGGGATCGCGCCCGACTCGTCGAGCGACGTGGCGAGCTGCACGATGCCGGTCGGCTTGGCCGTCAAGTGCTCGACGAAGTCGGCGGCATGGATCCGCACTTCTCTCGCAGCCGTTTGGATCGCGTTGACGAGACGGTGCACGAGCTCGAAAGGCGCGCGCATTCCACCCGGTTTCCGCATCGACGGCACCCACCCGCCGGCGCCGCGCCAATCGACACGCGCGAGCCGATCGTCGTGAACGATGAGTCCTCCGGCGAGAGCTTCGTCGCAGTCGGCGAGTTCGAGACTCTCCTCCCCGCGGGTCAGCAAGCCGGTCAGCGTCGCGTCGATGTCGCCCTTCTTCAAGTGGAGCTCGAGCGTCCACGGCGGACCGTCGTCGAAGAGAAGTGGACGCTCGCGAACCGTCGTTTCCGTGGCGAGCCGCAGCCGACCCGTGCGCGCAGCGAGTTCGAGGATGGTGGGCTCGAGCACGCGCGGGATCTCGCGACCACCTTCCCCCGCCGACTTGGTCCTCCACGACCACGTCGCGTTGCCGAGCATCGCGAGGATGCGCTGCTCGTCCTCGCCGAGCGACTTCTGCTGCAAGGGCGACGGAAACGACGGTTGGAACGGGGTGAGACGCCCGTTCTTCCGGCGCGCGATCTGGATCCCGAGGACCGACCACTGCTCCGAATCGCGCTCGACGACATGCAGCACGAAGCGCAGCTCGATCGCGTGATTCGAGCTCACGGCGTCCGGTCGGGACAGGAGCGCGCGCAGTTCACGGTCGAGCTGTTGCAAGCTGGCCGCGCGTTTGCGCGAACGACCCGGCAGAGTCGGCGGCTCGACCTCTGCCGCGAACTCCTCGCCTGGGTGATTGTTGCGAACCGCGAGATAGACGGCCCATTCGTGCTTGCACGCGAACTCGCGTTCGCAAGCCGGGCAGGTGCATTCGGCCCACCAGCGTCCGCGCGTGAAACGGAAGTCGACGGAGTACGCCTCGCCGCCGTAGACGGTGGCGCGGACCCGGTGCTCGGAGTCCTCCAAGACGTGGACATGGCCCTCCTGGAAGTAGGCCAGCCCTCGCTTGCGCTGCGCCTCGGTGAGACGGTGCGCGATTTCGTGGATCGTCAACACGAGCCGCGCATTCTAGCCGAGGCCAGGGCGTCCGATTCCGTCCGATCACGAGCTTTCGCGCCCGTTCGCCGTCACGCCTTCTCGAACAGCGCGTTCCCCCGAATTCCCGCCCGATGCCCGTACCACTGCGCAAACGTCCACAACGTCTTCATCGCGTAGACCGTGGAGTCCTTGAGGTCGATCGAGCTGGCCTCGTCGAAGTAGCGCACCGGCACGGGCACGTCGCCGACCTTGAATCCGTGGTGCACGCATTGCACGAGGAACTGGCTGTCGAACACGAAGTTGTCGCTGTTGCGCCTGTACGGAATCGTGTCGAGCACGCGCCGCGAGTAGGCCCGGAACCCCGAATGCCACTCGCCCAGGTTCTGCCCGGACAGGACGTTTTCGATCATCGTTAGGCCGCGGTTCGCCAAGTACTTCGAGCGCGGCATGCCGCCGTCCAAGGCCTCGCGCCGCGTGCGGATGCGATTGCCGAGCACGACGTCGCAGATGCCGTTGTTCATGACCTCGATCGCGGTCGGGATCATCCGTGCGTCGTACTGGTAGTCGGCGTGGATCATCACCACGAAGTCGGCGCCGTGCGCGCGAGCCGTGTCGTAGCACGTCTTCTGGTTTCCGCCGTAGCCGGTGTTCCGTTCGTGCTTGATGTACGTGAGCGGGAGGCGTCGCGCGACCTGTTCGGTCTCGTCCTTCGAACAGTCGTCGACCACGATCACCTCGGCGACGTAGTCGTGAGGAATGTCCTTCCAGCACCGCTCGAGCGTGTTCGCCGCGTTGTAGGCCGGCATCACGACGATCACGCGTCCAGGGGACTTCATCCGCGGGATTCTCCAATGGTCGCCGAGGCGTGACAAGCGTTGCGAGCGATCGACGCTCGGGGCTATCCTCACGGGTGAGTGAACAGAACCACGCGTCTCGTCGTCGTCGGCCTATGCTCGTGCACTCCGGCGTGCACTGATTCCGCGCGAAAAGCACCCGCGAAACGCGTGATCCTGATCACGTGCGACACTCTCCGAGCGGATCGGCTCGGGTTCGGCGGGTACGAGCGGCCGGTCAGCCCGAATCTCGACGCGCTCGCGGACGAATCGACGGTGTTCAGTGACGCATGGTCGGCGGCCCCTTTGACGGTCCCGTCGATTTCGGCCCTGCTCACCGGTCGCTTCCCGGACGAGATCGGCGCGGGCCCGACCAACCGCGACATCATGCCCGCGGAAGTGCTGTCGATCGCCGAGGTCGCGCGCGATGCGGGCTTCGCCACTGCCGCGTTCGTGTCGAACGGCGTTTTTCGACGGCAATCGAAGTCGGCCGTCGATTTCGGGGTCCAGCAAGGCTTCGATCACTACGACGACGAGATGAATTCGAAGGAGGCGAATCGCAACCTCCTCGAGCGGACGGCGGATGCGTGCACGGATGCCGTCGTGTCCTGGCTCGGTTCGAAGGACGCGGCCGGACCCTTCTTCTTGTGGGTGCACTACCAGGACCCGCACGGTCCGTACACGCCGCCGGCCGAGCACTTGGCGCTGTTCGAGCGGCCGACGGTCCAGGAACCCGCGCTGCCTCTCGGCGAAACTCACAGCGGACTCGGCCAGATCCCGAAGTACCAGCGGATCGAAGGCCTCGCGACGCCGCAACCTTATCTCGATCGTCACGACGCCGAGATCCACTTCTTCGATGCGGAGCTCGGACGGCTCGTCGCCGAGTTGCGACGGCGCGACATGCTCGAGGATTCGTTGCTCGTCTTCACCTCCGACCACGGCGAGCACCTCGGGGATCACGACTACTGGTTCTGCCACGGCGAAACCCTGCACCGTGAACTCCTGCACGTGCCTTTCCTCGTGCGGTACCCGAAGGCGATGCGCGAGTCGGCCGCACCGCCGCAGAAGGGCGCGCGCCGGGTCGAGAACCTCGTCGGCCACATCGACGTCTGGCCGACGTTCGTCGAGGCACTCGGTCTCGATGCGCCGAAGAATCGCGGCGTTTCGTTGCTCGCGGAGTCCGTCCCCGCGGGCCGCGTCATGCCCCAGTTCCTCGGGACGTTGACGAATCCGAACCGACACTTGGCCGTCACGGATGGCCGTTGGCGCGTCGTGCTCGTGAAATCGGATCCACCGCGACTCTTCGACCTCTCCGTGGATCCGGGTGAGACACGCGACGTCGCCACGGAGCACGCACGCGTCCTGCCGGAACTCCACGCGCGGTACACGCGCTTCATGGAGCTCGATGAGCGGCCCTGGGCGAAGTCTTTCCGCCCGCCGGTGGACGCCACGATGCAACAAGGGCTGGAGGACCTGGGCTATGCCGGCGGCTACGGGCACTGAGAGCGCGTGTTGCCCCCGACCCGTCACGCCTGGGATCGTCGAGCGAAACTCGGTCTCCTGATCGTCTTCCTCGTGACGCTGGCGTCGTTGCCGTTCCTCGTGCACGGCTGGTTCGAAGCGACCGACGAAACGAACGACGCATCGATCTACGTCGCCAGCGCGCGGGCACTGCTCGCGGGCGAAGGCTACTCCTACCTCGGTCAGCCGTTCACCGTGCGACCGCCGGGAATGTCCCTCGTGCTGGCCGGCATCTTCGCGCTGCGCGGATCCGACTGGTTCGCCGTGAACCTCGTGATTTCGCTGTTCGGCGTCGCGTGCGTTTCACTCCTCTACTTCCACGCGCAGAGGCGGATCGGCGCGGCGCTCGCGTGCCTCGCAGCGCTCGCGATCTGGTTTTCGAGCCCTTTTCAGGCGCAATGCAACCAAGCGATGTCGGATGTCCCGGGCGCGGCGCTGCTCCTCGCCTGTCTCGCGATCGAACGCTGGGCATCCGCGAAACGCTCTTGGAAGCGGGATGTCCTTCTCGGCGTCGCGATCGGCCTGTCGACGTACATGCGCAGCGTCGTGATCCTCGTGATCCCAGCGATCGCGGCAGCGCGCGTCCTCGCGGAATGGTCGCAGTCGAGGCCGAATGGAGCACGCGGTTGGTTTCGTTTCGCGCTGCTGCGCATCGCCCCGTTCGCACTGGCCGCGATCGCGGTGAAGATGCCCTGGGACGTGCGCTGTGCCCTCCGCCATCCGACGCCGCCTGTCGACCAGAACTTCCTGTTCGATTATTCGACGGCCATGTGGCACGTGGACGGCGGCGATCCGAGTTCGCCGCGACGGGAGCTGTCCGCGATCGCAGGCAACGTTCCGGGACGGGCCGAGCGAATCTTGGCTTTGATCGGCGGGCACTCGCTGCCCGGCACGGTCGGAGCTCCGGCCGTCGCGCTCGGCGTCGTGGTCCTCGTCCTGGTCGCCGTGATCGCGTGGACACGTCGCGATCCCGCGGAGTTCTTCGCAGTCGTCTTGCTCGGCGTGCTGCTCGTGTACTTCGGCTTCCGCGATCGGCTGGCCTTGCCGTTGTGGCTGATCGCCCTGCCGGCCACGGTCGATGGATTCCTGCTCATCGCAGGGATGAGGTTCGCGCCGACGATCGCGCGCGGTGTCGCGGCACTCTTCCTCGTCCTCGTGCCCGTCCTCGGTTTCCGCCCGCGAGCCGGCTGGGGTCAAATCGAAGGTCAGCACGATTTCTACGTGCGTTACGCCGCGGAGGTCGCAGCTGCCGTCCCGTCGGAGCAGCGTGTCGCCTCGCAAATCGGCTGGCACCTCTCGGTCTACCTCGATCGACCGGTTTGGAGCCTTTTCTTCGCCGCCAGGCGCGCCGGTGGACTCCAAGGCGCGTTCGAAGTGATCGACAAGTACGAGATCGACGCGATCGCGCTCTCGCCGCGCATCGCTGCCGATCGGGACGTTCAGCCGGGGCTCACCGCGCGTTCCAAGGTGATCTGGACCTCCGCGGACGCCTTCGTCCTCGCGACCCGCCGCTGACCACCTTGCGGCCCGTGGTGGGAGTCGCGTCGCGAGGAGAAGCGCGAGTTCGCGCTGCAAAGAGGGCCAAGACAGGCCGATCTCTGCGCGGTCGGCCCCGTTCGACGCCGCCTCGCGAACTCGCGCGAAGCCGCAGTCGCGAGTTCCACCGCGGGCTGCTTGGCCGGGCGTGGAGCCGCGCGTTAGGATCGTTTCGAGCGCTGCGCCCGGCATGGAAGAAAGAGTCACGTCGCTGTCGGTCGTCGTGCCGGTCTACAACAGCGAAGGATCCCTCCGCGCGCTCGTCGACCGGCTCGAGCCCGTCCTGCGCGCGAACGCGACCCACTTCGAACTGATCCTCGTCAACGACGGCAGCCGCGACGGGAGCTGGACGGTCGTCCTCGATCTCGCACGGCAGCATCCGTGGATCCGCGGCTACGATTTCATGCGGAACTACGGCCAACACAATGCGCTCTTGTGCGGGATCCGCGCGGCGCGGTTCGAGACCGTCGTGACGATGGACGACGATCTGCAGAACCCGCCGGAGGAAATTCCGAAGCTTCT
>Ga0163149_10000174_pt1 | contig 83585 bp, 77 predicted proteins | sample OliLakLV19MP5G1_FD_148604 | JGI IMG/M metagenome (GOLD analysis project Ga0163149, IMG submission 148604) | Freshwater microbial mat bacterial communities from Lake Vanda, McMurdo Dry Valleys, Antarctica - Oligotrophic Lake LV.19.MP5.G1 | ecosystem: Environmental > Aquatic > Freshwater > Lake >...
TTTGAATAAGCCCGCAGAAACAACTTATGTTATCGAGGTTGTTAATACTATTGAAGAAGCGAAAGAAAATATTATAAATGATGTTCAAGCAATAATTAGTAAAGAGAAGCAAATCCATTTTACTATTGATGAACTTTCTGAAATGGAAGTATTAGATGCTTATCACAATCAAGTGAAAAAATATTACCCTTCTAAAAATCAAATTCCTTTTTAAAGTTGAATGAGTTTAGTACCTCCCGATATTTCAGTTTACTATAGTAAAATTGATAAAAATGTTTTATATCAAGGAGACATTATTAGTGCTCAAGAAATGGATTTAAAAAATTCAGAAAATTCACCGGACTATTGGTTAATTATTACGAAAAGTTGCGATTTAGCATTTAGGGACAATCAAAAGAAAGTTAAAAATGATGTTTGCTCATTACTTGGGATTTATACCATAAAAAAACATTTTGACTTAATTAAAAGCAAATACTTCACGAAACCTAAGAATGATTTTTTAGGCAGGGTAGTAATGGCTGGGGTTTTAAAATTTTCAGAGTCCACCAAAAGCATTAATAAAAAGGAACAACTTAAAGAATTGGTTGATGATAAAATAACTAAGCTAATGTTTCTACCGCCAGATGGGTCAGTGCTTAATGAGCCGATGATTATAGATTTTGATTTAATTTTTCCGTGCTTGGGAGAAAATATTGAACAAATTTTAAATGCTAAAAAGTTACAATTGTCGAGCCCGTTTCGAGAAAGACTTTCACAAAGATTTGCACTTCACTATTCTTCGATAGGGATTGATGATAATGAAGTTAAAAGCCCTGCTTATAGAGAAGAGTTGAAAAAGTATTTCGAAGCATTGTAACGGGAAATATTTCTTAAAATGTCTATTGTCAAATCGAATTTTCGTTAGTCAGCCAAAAATTTTTTGTCTAACGGAATGTCCGCCGTATTGGTTATAACGGTTGGCGGCTAAAAGAAGTTGGCGATTTTACCACAAATGTTCTTACGAAGCACAAATGTTTGTTCAACCACAAAACTGTCTTACGAAGCACCGAGCCGCCAATTTTTTTTAGGTGCTGTTAGGCACAGTTATTATGTCGTTTTGGGCATTACCATATTCAATAATTCGTCAATTTTCTTTTCATCGTCCTTGCGTATTTTTGTCTTTGTGTGGTTCACTGTCTTTCTTGCACGATACCAAGTCCAAAGATTAATAGATAGGGCAATACCCCTTATTTCGTCCTCCAAATCAGAAATCGCATCTTTTATTATTTCTGGTTTGATTGTTTCAACGGTCAATTCAATTTGTTCATTTAATCCCGGTTCGTTTGGAAAAGTTTCTTTGACTTCATCATAGTAGTCATGTAATAAATCAAATACTTGAAATATTTTATTCTTACCATTCAAACGGTAAGCTGTGATTGGGTCGAGTTTTGAAAGTTCGTTAATTGATTTTGTGTAATGTTCTTCTGTTTCTTCAAGTGATTCTGCAACGTTTTCTTCAACAAAACCACCAATTATTCCAGCATAGAGTTGGTTGATAAATTGCTTTGCTTCATAAGTCTGTTCGTTTTTAGGAATTCTTTCTAAAACTTTTTGTGAAAGAAGATTTGTTATTTCACTTGTATCAAGTTTATTGAATGTGAAATGTGTTTCCAGAAGATAGAATAAAACTTGCTTTTTTATTTTCCTATCTTCTTTACGTGTTCTAAACCACTGACCAAGCTCATTTAAGAACCAACCAAAGGCAACACTTAAAAGCGCAGTGATATATGTCCAGTCAAACTTTTTCAATTTTATTATATTACTTTATTCATATCAATATCATAACCTGAATTTCTAAGCTCTCGGGCAATTTTGAGATGCCAAGCATCCTCATTATCCATTTTTACATAAACAACCCCAGATATATCATTTGGCGTTTCAATTTCGTCTTTAACTAATGCACAAACATTCTCTCTTCCTATTTTGCCAATTAAAAAACCATGTTCAAAAACAACATTTTGTCTTGCTCTTTTTTTCAAATTAGGGTTTTCTTCATTTTTTGCACCAATGTCGCAAGGTGTGTAAAGCACAATTCCAAAACCTACATTAGAATAGGCTTCAATTTTTTCAATTACAGTTTTGCTTCCACTTGCTTGTTCATGGAGTATAATCGGTTTTAAACCCAACTTTTCAATAAAGCGTGCTGTTTTGGTTTTTGCTTCATCATCATGGCCATGAACAATAAATACTTGAGATTTGTCCAACGGCATTGATTTTTCGGCTACTGCATATTTTTCTTCAACTGTCGACTTAAGTAAATCAGTCTTTGCTCTGAGTTTTTTAAGATTATCTAATTTGTAGTTGACTTTATCTTTAAACCCTTTTAGTTCTTGCGCAGGGGAGGTTCGTCCGCCTATGAAGCCAAAGGAAAATGAGCCAGCATCATCATATCTTTTTTTGTATTCATTATATTCCTTATTGAAAGCATGCTTTAAATATTCTGAATTGTAGTCATTCCAATTAGAGAAGTCATCACGATTGGTTTTAAATGCCTCTTGAGTGGTTATTTGTCTGTTAAATATTTCGTCACCAATTGCAATTTTTTCGTCAAGAATCCTATTGAATTCTTCTTTTGGAGTAGTTAACTCTGTCGGTGTCTGGTCGACAACTATTGGTTGTTGTTTTTTTGCCATCAGTATTTTGTCTGTTTTATAATTGTGCCTAACGGTTTGCAGCTTGGCGTTCGGTTTTTTTTCTTCAAAAAAACTGACGCTAAGGTGCTGTTAGCGGCTGGGTTTCTGTCAGAAGTCAATTTTTGTCTGCTTGTCAAGTTCATCTTTTATTTTCTTGTAACGCTTACCTTGTTCTGTTTCTATAACTTTTCCGTCTTCAATTTTGCCTAAAACTGTCTGAACCGTGTAACCCATATTTTGAATAATTCCAAACTCGTCTATTTGTCGTTTTATTTTTAGCAAACAACCAATGTAATAACCATCGTGAAAAACGATTTCACCTTTTAATACTGATTGTCTATAAACATCGTCATTCATATAAAAGTCAATGGGTCGTCCCTCATAAATGCCTTTCCATTTATACTTTCCGTTAATTACAACTGGTGCTGCAATTTCAATAATTGCATTTTCAATTGTCAGGAGTGGCAAGTCATTAGAAGTTAGTATGAACTTATGAAAATCTTTTCTGTCAACGAATTTCGGCTCTACAACCTCTTTCTTTTCATAATAAGTCGTGGTCGAAATGTGTGTCACATTAGAATATGAGTTTAATGTTTGATAGAAGTTGGACTTGTGTTTAATGACTTTAATGTTACTGTCAAAAAACAAAACGGTGTCCTGAACAACATCAATGTTTTCAGTATCGCTGTTGAAGTCCTTTTTTATTTTCTCAATGTTTAATCTCTTTTCTTCGTTGTCAAGTTGCAAGTTTTCTTTTTGTAGTCGTTCCAATTCTCTATTTGAAATTGGCACTCGTGATAGAATTAAGGTCAGGACACAAGCGATAAGTGTGAGCTGCTTGTCATTTTTACCAATGAGTTTCCAAAAGTCCTTAAATCCACCGTCACCTGAAGGTTCTGCTAATACATCAATGTCGTAACCGAGTGCTGCGATAATGTCTTTGGCAATTGTCAGAACCTCTGTCTCGCACTTGTTTCGCACAAATGCGTCAATTAGGTGAGAATTGTCACCAAGAAAGTAATGAAGTTCTATTTTGTTTGCCTGTTCTATTTTCACAGTTGTCTATTTGTTGGTTGTCTGTCTAACCTTGCCGCTAACATCTCGCTAACCGCAACTAGTTGCGGTTATTTGTGTATTTTGAATATAACCGCAGTCGGTTGCGGTTATATCTTTATTGAGTGTACAGGTTGTTTTTTTGTAAATCGTTAAAATCCAGTAATTTACCTTAATTGACTCCTTTTTCATGTATTTTCAGTTCAGTTTTTAATAATTCAAATTTCAACCTTATAAATATGCAAACGAAGTTGAACAAAAAAAACATTTTGAATATCACAATCAAACTTACAACATATTTGGCTTAAAACATATCGAATATCTACAAATTATTCAACATGTCCAAAGGACTTTTTATCTGATCAAACCCCTTGGTAGTGATGTGTGTATATACTTCTGTTGTTTTGCTGCTTTCGTGCCCTAGCAAACTTTGTATGTAACGCAAGTCCGTTCCACCTTCTAATAAATGTGTTGCAAAACTATGACGCAAAGTATGTACACCAACTTTTTTTGTGATGCCTGCCTTTTTCACCGATTCACCCATTATCAATTGAATGCTTCTGGGAGAATACATCCCACCATTAATTCCTTCAAACAACCATTGCTTGGGTTTATAATCTTTAAAATATTTCCGAAGAACCTCCAATAATTTAATCGAAAGCAATGAATATCTATCCTTTTTACCTTTGGCTTGTTCAATTCTAATTTGCATCCTAGTCGAATCAATATCCTTTATTTTAACATTAACAAGTTCACTCAAACGCAATCCTGCTGAATAGGCTAACATCAATATTGCTTTGTGTTTAATGTTTTCAGTGACGTTGAATATTTGAATAACTTCTTGTTCATTCAAAACAGTTGGTAATTTTTTTTCTGGTCTTGGTCTATCAACCAAATATACTTTTCGTTGCCCGCCTAATACACGTTCATAATAAAATTTAATAGCGTTAATCGCTTGGTTTTGATACGAAATGGATATTTTGCGTTCAATTACTAAATACCTCATAAACCCAATGATCATGGATTCATCTATTGATTCAAGTTTAATGGTATTGTAAAAATTAATAAACTCTTCAAATAAACCTTGATAAACCCTTATTGTTCTGATACTATATCTCAATTCTTTTAATTTAAGAATATAGTCCTCCGGACATGCTCGGTAATTTGTAATGTCATACTGTGAAGTTCTCGCCTTTTTTTCCTTGTCAAGCTCCTCTTCTTCATAAATCAATTTTAGTTTGTGATAATCTGCAAGGGATTTTAATTCCTTTATAAATTTCTCAGCAAAGGGTATTGTCCAGCATTTGTTTTGTTCGTTCCATGCGGCATAGGGGATATTTTTTACTGCCTTGTTAAGCTCTTTATTATGAGTAAAAAACAATTTCAGTCTTCCAGCAATAGTTTTAATAATCAGTAAATCATTTTTGCCTATTTTTTTTTCAGAATCCTGCCCTGTTAATACTTCCATTTCAGGATGAATAACAAATTCTGTTATCCTATCTTTAAAATACGATTTAATTAATTCTATATTTTTTCCATAATTTGGAATAATCCAGCAATACTGCCGTGCATCCCATTTGCTGTATCGTAAAGTCAAAATAAAATTTGTATCCGAAGCGTTTTTCGGTAATTTAAGAGCAATTCTTTTTCCGAATACTTGAATAGAAACACCTGTTGTTTTTTGATAAATTATTGGATTTTTTTGCTCTATAATCTCAATAGAGTCGGTGGATTTATCTATTTCAACACTTTTCAAGTTTGTTGACTTTGTTGGATATTCTATATCAGGAAATGATTTTTTCAATAGGTCAAACGCTGATTTTGTGTAGGGGATATGCCAAGCCTTAAGCGTTTTGCTCCAGTGGGCATCCGGAATTTTTTTCAGCGTAGCTGCAATGTTATTATTATAAGGAAAATCAACCTTAATTCGATTCTCATTATGATGAACTATTTTAATTGCAGTCATGTTTTTTTTATTTTACACATCAATAGCAACAAAGGAATGTTAACATAAAACGGAAACCAAATTTATTCGTACATTTATACGGATAATAATCGTTTATTTAACCAATATAAAATTTTCAACTATGGTAAAGTGTTTGGAATGTGAGGAGAAATTAGGTGGTAGAGAAGGTCAAAAATTTTGTTCTCAATACTGCAAATCATCGTTTCACTATAAAAAAAACAAACTCAAATTGCCTAGCACTTACGTTCGAATAGATGAACAATTAAAACTTAATCGAAGCATTCTAAAAAAATACAACCAATCAGGTCAGTCCCAAATTCGAAAAGAGTTACTTTTAAAGGAAGGATTTGATTTTAAATATTACACCCATGATTGGAAAGCAAAAAATGGAAACATTTATCTCTTTTGCTATGAATATGGCTTCCGGGATTTAAAAGATGGTAAGTATACGCTTATCCTGTGGCAGGATTATATGGGTTAGTTATGTTTTTAATAAGGTGAAAAACTACTTCACTTGTCTTCAAAGCATAATTAATAGAGGGCTTGTTTCGGCTTAATACCAATTTTTGTTCTAAAATATGCAAAAGAAATAAAGTTATTTTTTTGTTAGGCAATAAAGAAAATTCTTTCATAGCAATGCCTATAAAAGAATTTTTTGAAGCAGTATAACGGAAAAAGAATATATTTATTTGTATAGTTTTGAATAAATATTGGTATAAGTTGTTCGTTAAAATATTTAGGTTTCAGAAGAACAAGTGTGGTTTAAGAAAATCCAATTCTTTTCTTAAATTTTCCTAATATAAAGGCACGATCAAAAATTAAGAAATTGTATTAACCATGCTTCAACCAGTATTCTTAATAAAGTATAACTACTTAATTTTAAGTGAAATATAATTTATTCTCGACTCCGCTCAGGATAAACTCCAAGCGCGTATTGGCGCCCAAATTGTCAAAAAAAACTTTTCAAGTAATGATCAAACAATCAACTTTTTAAATTCGTTCAATATCATAGCAGTTGCACCCCAAATTATTTCGCCTTCTACATTAAAGTAAGGTGTTTTTAATTTGTAGGCATCTCCGCTTACAATCCCATCGTACTCTATTAGAGAATCTAATTTTAAAAGCGCTGTGTCTAATTGGATCAATTGTTTTACTTCGCGTTGATCAACTGTAAAATCGATGTTGTCGTGCTTGTAAATAGCAATAAATGGTTCCACATAAAAGTTGCTTACCGGAATATAAAGTGGAGTTAATGCACCCAAAACTTCTATATCTTGTTTTTTTACACCTATCTCTTCCTGCAGCTCCCTTAAAGCAGTATTCATCAAATTTCCATCGTCTTTGTCAAATTTTCCTCCCGGCAGTCCAACTTGATTACTGTGTTTTCCATCGTACTCATGCCGTTTTAGCAGAGGAATATGATACGAACCATTGTTTTTATACAAAAGTAATGTAACAGCACTTTTTCTATAGGTATTAGGATCTAAAGTTTGTACATCGAACTTAGCCCTTGTTATTGGAGCCATTTCATACTGAGCCTCAATGCCAGGCAAGGGCTTATTTATCCTATCTTTTAGCAGTTTTAGGAGGCTTTGCATACCACAAAATTAAGGGTTTATTAGTACCTTTGGAGAACTAATTATGAGTGAATTTAATATAAATACTATCGAAGAAGCTCTTGCCGATCTTAAGAATGGTAAGGTGATCATTGTGGTTGACGATGAGGATCGTGAGAACGAAGGAGATTTTATTACAACTGCCGCTAACGTTACACCTGAAGTGATCAACTTTATGGCAACGCATGGCCGTGGTTTAATTTGTGTTTCTATTACCGAAGAAAAAGCAAAAGAATTGCAATTAGATATGATGGTGCCTTCAAACACCTCCTTGCACGAAACTGCATTTACAGTTTCTATTGACCTTTTAGGGCATGGTTGTACAACCGGAATTTCGGCGCAAGACAGAAGCAAAACAGTGAAAGCTTTAGTTGATCCAACGATAAAACCAAGTGAGTTTGGAAAGCCGGGACATATTTTTCCGTTGAAAGCAAAAAATGGAGGTGTTTTGCGTAGAGCAGGACATACCGAAGCAACCATTGATTTGGCGCGATTATCAGGATTTGATCCCTGTGGCGCACTGGTAGAAATCATGAACGAAGATGGAACCATGGCGCGCTTGCCCGATCTTGTAAAAATTGCTGAGCGTTTTGGATTAAAAATAATAACGATCAAAGATCTTATCAGTTATCGATTAGCAAAAGAAAGTATTATTGATAGAATTGTAGATGTAAAAATGCCAACAACTTGGGGCGAATTTAGATTGATAGCTTATAATGTAAAAACCACAGGGCAAGAACATATGGCTTTAATAAAAGGCGACTGGAAAAAGGATGAACCTGTTTTAGTTCGCGTGCATTCAAGCTGTGTTACAGGAGATATTTTTGGAAGTTGCAGATGCGATTGTGGCCCGCAATTACATGCCGCTATGGAAATGGTAGAAAAGGAAGGCAAAGGCGTGATTGTATACATGAATCAAGAGGGCAGAGGGATAGGCTTGATGAATAAATTAAAAGCTTATAAGCTACAAGAAGAAGGAAGAGACACGGTTGAAGCTAATATTGAATTGGGTTTTAAAATGGATGAGCGCGATTATGGAGTTGGCGCACAAATATTGCGCAACCTTGGCGTGAGCAAGATCAAATTAATGTCGAACAATCCAAAAAAACGCGCAGGACTTATTGGTTATGGCTTAGAGATAGTTGAGAATATTCCAATTATTATTGAATCCAATCCTCATAACGAAAAGTATTTGCAAACCAAGAAAGATAAAATGGGTCATTTGTTTTAACCTATGAATTCAATTAAGTTTTTATTATTCTTTTTCCTAATTTCTTCTTTTTCCTATTCTCAAGCCGTTTCTATTAAACGTGATGGTAAAAACGTGCATCTTTCGCAATTAAAAAGTTTAAAGATCTTACAATACAAATTGAGCAATGGGAACGACAGTGTCAATATTATTACAGAAGTAGATTCGGTTTATAAAGTTGGAGACACATTAATAGTTAGGCCTTGGGCAATTGAAGAGATCTATCAGCTGGATACGAACGTTAATATTACGACTTCAAAAATTTACAAAGAGGGAACAAAAAGTTTAGTTAAGATCCCCATTTCTGAAATTGATAAACTTACTGGAAAAAAGCGATCGATCTCACGTGTATTATCATTTGTATCAACTATTGCATTTATAAGCGTGGCAGCTTCTACAGTTTTGCGTTTGGGTAATTCCGATAATCAAGCCATTGGGAGTAAAGTATTCGTTATTTCTGCGCCAACTTTAATTGTAAGTTGGGTATTACAGGCCACGCTTGCTAAAAAGCGTTACCATATAGATAAGAATCGAACCGATAAAAAAACTTGGATGTTTAATTAAACGTTTAAGAAGATTCGAAATGTTTTACAAAACAAGAAATAAAAGTTGTTTATTGTTTGCATAAAAAAGAATTGAATGTAATGGAGAAAAGTTTTATATGGTAAAACTCTCTATAGTGCAGCAAGAATAAAGAGCGCGGTTTTAATGGTACACAGTTTGTTTTTTTAACGTTTTCATCTGAGAATTGAAAGGTTTTAAGATAGATTTTACTAGGATATTGGCATATAGCATAACGGTTTAACGGTTGGATTAACACAAATAAAAAAAGCCCTCGCAATTTGTGAGGGCTTTTTTTATTTGAATTATAATTATTTTACGCTATCGCTTCTACCCTTGGCGCTGCCGATAAAATTGCCTCGCTAGCTGCTGAGGCATATTGATCAAAATTTTTGATAAATAAGCTGGCTAAGTTTTGAGCGGTTGTTTTAAATAGTTCTTTATCTTTCCAAACATTTTGTGGTTCTAATATTTCGGTTGGAACAGCAGGACATGTTTTAGGGAAATATAATCCAAAATATGGAGTTCTTCCGTATTCTACATTATCAAGCTCTCCATTTAAAGCTGCGGTAATTAATGAACGGGTATAAGATAATTTAATACGGTTTCCAATACCATATTTTCCGCCAACCCAACCTGTGTTCAATAACCAAACGTTTACTTTATGTTTCTTTAATTTTTCTCCTAGCAACTCAGCATATTGTGTTGGATGTAATGGTAAAAATGCTTTTCCAAAACATGCCGAGAATGTTGTAGTTGGTTCGGTGATTCCCATTTCCGTTCCTGCAACTTTTGCAGTATATCCACTAATAAAATGATACATGGCTTGCTCGGTAGTTAATTTACTTATTGGAGGTAAAATTCCGTAAGCATCACACGTTAAGAAGAAGATGTTTTTTGGAACATCTCCAACAGCAGGCGTTACTGCATTATCAATAAAATTTGCGGGGTAACTTACGCGAGTGTTCTCAGTTTTAGAGATATTGGTATAATCAACAGTTGTTGCTCCTTCGTAAAAATTAATATTCTCTAATAGCGAACCAAACTTAATAGCGCTAAATATTTGCGGTTCTTTTTCTTGGGTAAGATCTACGCATTTAGCATAACACCCACCTTCAAAATTAAACACACCTTTATCGCTCCATCCATGCTCATCATCACCGATCAATTTACGATTTGGGTCGGCCGACAAAGTTGTTTTTCCTGTTCCCGATAATCCAAAGAAAATAGCGGTATCACCATTCTTTCCAATATTTGCAGAGCAATGCATGCTCAATACTTTTTTCTCGTGTGGTAAAATATAATTTAATACTGCAAAGATCGATTTTTTGATCTCGCCAGTATAACCGGTTCCACCAATAAGAATGATCTTTTTAGTAAAATTGATAATGGCAAAATTATGTTGACGAGTGCCATCAATTTCTGGGTCGGCTTTAAAACCCGGGGCATTGATAATTGTCCAATCGTGTTTAAAGGTCTTTATTTCATCATGAGTTGGACGTAAGAATAAGTTATAAGAAAATAAATTACTCCAAGGAAATTCATTTACAACACGAATATTTATACGGTAAGTCGGATCGGCACATGCATAAGCATCTCTCACCCAAACTTCTTTACCACCTAGATAAGCAAGTACACGTTTGTGCAAAGAATCAAATTTATCAGCTTCAAAACGGTTATTTACATCTCCCCACCAAACACTGTCTTTTGTATTCTCATCGTATACAACAAATTTATCCTTTGGCGATCGCCCGGTAAATTCTCCTGTATCAATAGCCAAGGCTCCAACATCAGTTAGCACGCCTTCTCCGCGCGCAATGCATTCTTCAACTAATTCGCTTGGATTCAAGTTCCAATAAGCCATTTCAACATTAGAAAGACCAAGATCAGCAATGGAGGCTTTTTCTGCCTTAAAACCTATTTCGTTCATTTAATACTTGTTTTAATTATTGTGTTGCAAAACTAGCAAAAAAAAAGGCTTATGACTGGTTGGTTTTTCCACAATTCTAGATCGTAAATAGTAATCTTAATTAACTGATAATGAATAAATTATGAGCCTAAAGAAGAATGTTTTCAACCAACAAGAAATCTTATTTCTTTTTATTGTTTACAATAACAGATGCAATGAGCATTAGCCATCCTACTACAAATAAAATACCGCCAATTGGAGTTATTGACCCCAAAAATTTTAGCCAATCGGCTCCCAATAAGTTTCGGGTACATAAAAAATACAAAGACCCTGAGAATAAAATGATGCCCCAGAAAAACAAGTAATAAGCTGCCTTCAAAAATTTATTATTCAATTCTTTATTAAGTAAAACCATCAACAACATAGCAAGCGTATGATACATTTGATATTTAACAGCCGTATCGAAACCAGTTAACTGATCGGGTGTTATTAAACCACTAGGCAATTGATTTTTGAGTGCATGGGCACCCAGTGCGCCAAGAGCTACCGAAATAGCCCCAAGTAATCCTATGGTAATTAATTGTTTTGGGATCATGAATACGTTTGGCATTAATTTGTTTTTAAAAAGACCTCTAAATTTATAATGCTTTCTTGATACGAAAATACCTCGTTGAGCACAGTAATATTTTCTTTGTCGGTAATATTACCATAAAATAATTTTGTAAGATCTAGTTTTTCGCGGTCGTGTAAAAAAATAGTCAAAATACTTTTGAATTGTATGGAGGTAAAACAATAAGTAGCCGCTTTTTCTTTCATGAACTGAAATCGTTCATGGTCGGTTGAAAATAACTTAGTGTTGGAGGCTAACTCCTGAACTGTGCTATCCTTCTCGGCTTTTATACAATTGATCTTGTTCTTTGCCGGTATCATTTTATTTGGATCGGCGAGCATATCAGCAAATTCTTTTTTGCTCGACTCGAATCTAAATGATGCTTCTAGTGTTTTTAATTCTTTTTTATCTACCAAATTAGCATAAGCATCTTTTACAAGTTTTAATTTATCCAATTCATAACTCACCGACTTCAAAATATCAGATAATTGTTTACAGGTGATACAGTTGTTTTTTACAATTTCTTTTGTGTATTGATGTTTTTCCATATCCATCACGGTACGTTTTATAAAGGCAATGCCATGATCAAGGTTGGCTTGAGACATACCTTCTGTGCATACTCCGTTCTTTGGTAGATTGAAATAAAAAATAGGTTTACCGTCTTTTAATTCAAATAAAGTACCAAAAACATTATTTCTCCATTTGTAAGTGGTGTCTTCGGCTGGTTTTGCAGGAAGTAAAGGGTCGGGGAGTGGTTTTATATCGTGAACCGTTACAAATAGAAGTTTCAGTTTTTTTGTTTCCTCATTTAACTCAAGCGAATAAACAAATTCTTTGTTTTTTACCGTTTTTGCTTTTGCAAGTAAGTATAATTTTCTTTGTAAAGTTAAATTTCCATCCTTTGTTGTGATGGTAATGTCAAAGGTATCTTTGGTAATACTCGCGATTTTTATCTCTTGCTTGTATTCTACGTTGGTAATAGGTCCTTCTGTTTTAGCGGTGAATAAACCCGCGTTGGAACTGAAAATAATAAGGTTATTTTGCGAAAACGCTGTGGTAGCCGCAAAAAGTAACACTAAAACAAGCCTTAATATCATGCTTAAAGTTATTGATATTATTTGAAAACGAAGCGCTGTTTCTTGATTTTTTTTGGCATCTTTATACCTGCATTTTATGAAGAAGATACTTGTTATAGGCGCAGGAAGATCAAGTGGTAGTTTAATTACTTATTTGTTAAAGAATGCCGTGGTAAATAATTGGTTTATTACCGTAACCGATATGAATTTAACCCTTGCTACCGAAAAAGTGAAAGGGTATTCACATTGTGAGGCAAAAACATTTGACGTAAATAATGAATCTCAACGAAAAGAAATTATTGCATCACATGATGTTGTGGTTTCTATGCTTCCGGCATCTATGCACGGAAACGTAGCAAAAGATTGCGTTAGTTTGGGAAAACATTTATTTACGGCAAGTTATGTAAGCCCAGAAATGAACGAACTTAACAAACAAGCAAAGCAAAAAGGCGTTTTATTAATGAATGAGATCGGATTGGACCCCGGTATTGATCATGCATCAGCCATGAAGATCATTCATGAGTTGCAAGCAAAAGGAGCAAATATTACTTCTTTCCGCTCTTATTGTGGAGGACTTGTTGCCCCCAAAAGTAATGATAATCCTTGGGGTTATAAATTTAGTTGGAACCCACGAAATGTTGTGATGGCAGGGCAAAGCGCAGCACAATATATATCTGAAGGAAAATTAAAATTTATACCACCATCACGCATCTTTACACAAATTGATACTATTACTGTTGAGAATTACGGTTCTTTTGACGCTTATGCAAATCGTGACAGTATTAGCTACCAAGAGCCATATGGTTTAAAGAATATCAAAACCCTTTTGCGTGGAACTTTGCGCATGCCTGGTTATTGCGAAGCATGGAATGTATTTGTTCGTTTAGGTTTAACCGACGATACGTATAAAATTCATGAGGCTGATAAATTAACCTATTCGCAATTATTAGATTCGGTATTGCCACCTTCTAAAGGAACAATAAAAGAGCGCCTAAAAGAATTCATGGGCAAAGAGTATACTAATGCTATTGAAGAAAAATTGGATTATCTTGAAATATTCAACGATAAAAAAATTAAATTAAAAGAAGCTAGTCCGGCTCAATTGCTTCAAGATCTTTTAGAAGAAAAATGGAAATTGAAGCAAGGCGATAAAGATATGATAGTGATGCAACATTTGTTTGATTACGAATTAAATGGCAAAACACATCATCTTACATCCTCATTAGTAGTTTTGGGCGATGATGAAAATCATACCGCGATGGCAAAAACTGTTGGTTTGCCGTTGGCTATAACATTAAAAAACTTTTTGGAAGGCAAATTCAAGCTTAGTGGGGTTCAAATTCCTATTGTGAAGGAGGTATACAGCCCGCTATTGCAGGAGTTAGAGAGCCTTGGAATAAAGTTTGACGAAAAGGAAAATTAATTCTATATTCATACATTAAATTGATGAAACACTTTTTGTTTTATAGCTTTTTATTTTTGTGTTTAAATGCTTTTACGCAAAGCGATAGCACGGCAACTCCTATTGCAACACCAACTATTACTCCCGGCGATTCTACCTTGATCAATTGGAATGATACTATGGGTAAACCAAAAAAAGCGGTTTATGAATATGTAAGTGTTGAATTAACTCCTGGTTTTATTTTACCGGCTGGTAATTTTGCTTCGGGCGATCACAATAATATTTTAGCCGGTTATGCTAAAGAAGGATTCTCAATAGGGGCTAATGTGTACATTAAAGTTGTTGATCTCGTAAATATAATGATAAGCTACTCGCGCCAAATGAACTCATTCGACGAGAGATCTTTTGAGTCTAATGCCCTAGAAGGAACAAAGAACTTCACTTTAATACCTCGATCGAATTGGGTAAATAATTTTGTATTGATCGGTGGAAGTGGAAACATTGCTTTAGACGAAGAGAATTTTTTAACGCCGCGAATATTATTTGGTATGTGTCTTTCAAAATCGCCATCCTATCAAACAGCCCCTACAGGTACAACAAATCTCATTGGAAAACCAATAGCAGTTGATAGCGAAAGAGAAGTGAAATTTGCTTTTAGAATCGGTGTAGGATTGAAGAAGAATATAAATAATTTGTTTTACATGACTATTAATCCCGATTTTTACTACACAAGCTTAAAGTCAAATATCAATCAAAGATTTTTTCCAACAAGCCCTCCAGCTTATCAAACCATTTCTAATATTAGTTTAACTGTTGGTGTTGGTTTTAGGATGCATTAACACTGATCAAGTAATTACTCTGATCAAATTCTTTACCATTTTAGCTTTTTGTTTTGCTTTGGTAATATCATCATCCACAATGGTAATATGTCCCATTTTTCTGAAGGGTTTTGTTTGAAGTTTACCATATAGGTGAACGTAAACGCCACTAAATTTCATGATATCTTCTAAACCTTCATACACAGCGACGCCATCGTGTCCAAAATCGCCAAGTAAATTGATCATTACTCCGGGTTTTACGATGGCTGTATCTCCCAAGGGCAAGTTTAATATAGCCCGCCAGAGTTGCTCAAATTGCGATGTGATATTTGCTTCAATCGTATGATGTCCGCTATTGTGAACTCGTGGTGCAATTTCATTCACTAATAATTTTCCATCACGTGTTAAAAATAATTCAACTGCTAAAAGGCCAACCATGTCAAGTTTTTCAATAAGCTGTGTAGCAATGGCAATGGCATCTTTTTCAATATTTTTTTTGACGTTAGCTGGAGAAAATAAAAATTCAACCAAATTGGCCTGTGGATTAAATTCGCATTCTACAACAGGAAAACACTTGATCTCCCCATTTTTATTTCTTGCTACAACTACCGATAATTCTTTATCAAAATCAACCAAACGCTCTAATACACTTGGTTCTTCAAAAGCTTTTTCTAAATGATGTGGGGATACCAATTTCACAACGCCCTTACCGTCATAACCACCTTTGCGTAGTTTTTGAAAGAAAGGAAAAAAGGTTGCATACTTAGCTATCTGTTCTTTACTCTCTGTTAAAAAGAAATCGGGACTCGGAATGTCATTACGTTGATAGAACATTTTTTGCAAACCCTTATCCTGTATCATTTCAATGATATGCGGTTGCGGATATACTTGCTTACCTTCTTGCTCAAGTTTTTTTAAAGCCTCAATATTTACATTCTCAATTTCAATGGTAATAAGGTCTTTGTCTTTACCGAATTTATATACCGTATTAAAGTCGGTTAAACTGCCATTTACAAAGGTTTTAGCAAGGTCTTTACAAGGGGCGTTCTTATCGGGGTCTAAAATAGAAATGTTAAGATTATAGTTTACAGCATTCTGTATCAGCATTCTGCCCAATTGCCCTCCGCCTAAAATGCCTATGTGAAGTTCCTGTATAGTTTTTGAAAACATAATAGACCACAAAGCTATTAAAAATAAAACAATTTAATATCTTTAAAGCATGGGAAATTTGTACTTCAGATGCATTATTGCTCTTTTTTTGACCGCTTCTATGAGTTATGCTCAAAATGAGAAGGGTTGTGGTTTTATTTACGCTCAGGATAAGCTACGTAAGGTTTTTCCGGAATACGATGCTAAACTAAAACAGCTCGAGAATATGGAGCATGTTAACGCCAATAAAACCGCTGCGGTTACAGTTACTATACCAATTGTTTTTCATATACTCCATTTGAATGGAAGTGAGAATATTAGTGATGCGCAAATTCAAAGCGCCGTTGATGTTTTAAATACTGATTTTAGAAAATTAAATAGTGATACAACATCCATAGTAGTACAATTTAAAAATCTGGCGGCCGATGTAAATGTTGAATTTAGGTTAGCAAATTTGGATCCCGATGGAAAATGTACGAATGGTATTACTCGTCATTATGATACTAAAACAGATTGGGATGTTGATCAGGATTATTACGTTTATACTTGGCCAAGAGAAAAATACTTGAATATTTATGTGGTTAGAAGCATGATGAGTAATGCAGCTGGTTATACATTTCTTCCGGGCACCGCGCCTGCTGTGATGGATGCCATTGTTGCACTGGATGATTATGTTGGAAAAATAGGGACAAGCTCACCGGGTCGTTCTCGAACATTAACCCACGAAGTTGGTCACTGGCTTGGATTACCGCATATTTGGGGTAGCACCAATAATCCTGGTGTAAGTTGTGGCGATGATGGTGTTTCCGACACGCCAATTACAAAAGGCCATAGCTGGTGTAATTTGGCAGGTGGTATTGATTGCACTCCAACTGTGGTTGAGAATATTCAAAATTACATGGAGTACTCCTATTGCTCACGAATGTTTACTATTGGCCAAGCAACTAAAATGAATGATGTGCTCACTGGCTTTACCGAAAGGATCAATTTAGTGAGTGCTGCAAACATGACGGTCACAGGTATTTTAAATCCAAACTATAACTGTGCACCAAAAGCAGAATTTGCAACTAACATTAGAAGTACCTGTGAAGGAAACCAAGTTACATTTACAGATTATAGTTATAATGGATCAATAACAAGCTGGCGGTGGAGTTCACCCGGGGCATCAAATACTTCGGTATTGCAAAACGGCTTACTCACGTTTACAAATAGTGGTTTACTTCCTGTAAAATTAAAAGTTGGTAATAGTTTTGGTGAGGATTCAACCACCAAAATAAATTACATCGCAGTAATGGCAAATAACGGAGCAACATTAAATATTACTCATGACTTTGAAACTGGATCTTATCCGAATAACGAATGGATCGCAACACCTCCACAATTTGGAAGTGGTTTTGCACAAACCAGCACAGTTGGAGCAAGCGGGCAAAAATGTTTATACGTTAATAATTACGGTGATAATCCAAATATGGGAGTAGAATTATTTTCACCAAAATTTGACCTTACAAATATTACAGGAGCTCAGTTAAGTTTTAAATATGCTTTCTCGCAAAAAGGAAATAGCGCTGATGAGCTAACTGTTTTTATAAGCACTAATTGTGGTCAAAGCTGGACAACCGTTTATGGTCAAATTGGTTCTGGCTTAGCAACAACGGCGGCACCAACTAATACAGCCGCTTTTATTCCGCAATCCAATCAATTTAAAACTGAACTTGTTAATTTAGGTTCTTACCAAGGAAATTCAAACGTCCATCTAAAATTTGCATTTACACCCGATGCTGGAGGGCCTGGAAATAATTTCTATCTGGATGATATTAATTTAACGGGCACGGTTGGTTTAAAGGAAATGAGTTTAAATTCGATTGATCTTAAGTTATTTCCAAATCCTGCACAAACGCAAGTAAATTTAATTTGTAGTGTGATAATTAAGGAAGTTGAGATGTTTGATCTTTTAGGAAAGCAAATTGCATCTATTCAAGGATTAAATTTAAAAGAGCAGAGCATTTCTGTTTCACAATTAGCAAAAGGAGTTTATTTTGTTAAGGTAACTTCCAATTCGGGCACAGCCTTCAAAAAGCTCGTTATCGAATAATTCTTAACTATACCCTTGTAAAAGCGCATCATGAAGATCTCGTACAACTGGCTTAAAACTCTTATTAATATTGACCTTCCCGCAGAAGAAGTATCGGTGCTGTTAACCGATGCAGGACTTGAAGTAGAAGGATTAGAATATTTTGAAAGCATTAAGGGAGGATTAAAGGGTATTTTAGTAGGACATGTACTTGAGTGCTCTAAACATCCTGACGCCGATAAATTAAGCTTAACTAGAGTTGATATAGGAGCCGGCGAGCCTTTAAGCATTGTTTGTGGTGCACCAAACGTGGCTGCTGGTCAAAAAGTTTTAATAGCTACTGTAGGAACTACATTATATCCTTTAAGTGGCGAACCTTTAGAAATTAAAAAAGCAAAAATTCGTGGTGCGGCTAGCGAAGGAATGATTTGTGCAGAAGATGAAATTGGCCTTGGCGCCAGTCATGCAGGAATTTTGATATTGCCTGCTGATACAAAAGTAGGATTAGAAGCATCCAATTATTTTAAAGTAGAGCGCGATGTTGTTTTTGAAATTGGTTTAACACCAAACAGAAGCGACGCGGCTTCGCACTTTGGAGTAGCACGCGACTTGGCGGCTATTTTAAATGCAAAAAATAATGTTACTACGTTTGAAGCACGTTTGATAGGATTGAATGAATTACCGGATGCAACCGGACTAAACAAAGTTGACATTGAAATTAAGAATACAGATGCTTGTAAACGTTACACAGGACTTGTAGTAAGTGGAGTGGAAGTAAAGGAAAGCCCTGATTGGTTAAAAAATAGATTACAAGCAATTGGTTTACGGCCTATAAATAATATCGTAGACATAACTAATTTTGTTTTGCATGAAACCGGGCAGCCCTTGCACGCGTTTGATTTGGATCAAATAAAAGGTAATAAAGTAATAATTGATACAGCAAAGGAAGGAATAAAATTCACAACGCTTGATGGTGTTGTGAGACCATTAAAGAGTAATGACTTAATGATCTATAATTCTTCGGAGCCAATGTGTATTGCAGGAGTATTTGGTGGAGAAAAAAGTGGTGTAAGCGCAAAAACAAGTTCCGTTTTTATTGAGAGTGCGTATTTTGATCCGAGCTTTGTTCGAAAAACAGCCAAGCATCATGGTTTGAAAACAGATGCGTCTTTTAGATTTGAAAGAGGTACTGATCCTGAAATGACCATGAACGCTGCCATTAGAGCTGTAAATTTGATCATGGAAATTGGAGGCGGAAGAATAAGTATGGGTATAACAGATGTGTATCCTGAAAAATTAGAACCGGTTAAAATTGCGTTCTCTTATAATTATTGCAACGATCTAATTGGAAAATCAATTGACAAAGGCATTGTAAAGAATATTATTACGTCCTTAGGAATTATTATTGAGAACGAAGGCAATGATGGTTTACTATTAGAAGTGCCAAAATATAAAACAGATGTTATACGTGCAGCAGATGTTGTAGAAGAGGTAATGCGTATTTATGGTTATAATAATATTGAGACCTCTAAACAAATTATTTACACAGCGTTTAACGAAGAAAAGAACTTTGATAGGATAGTGGAAGAAAGAGTAGGAGGGTTTTTAACTTCAAACGGTTTTAACGAAACCATGAATTTATCACTAACAAAAGAATCGAATCATCAGAAAACAGATGATCTTGTGAAAGTGGTAAATCCTTTAAGTAATGATCTAAATGTATTACGTGGAGATCTATTATTTGGAGGCTTGGAATCTCTGGCATACAACATCAATCGCAAACAAGCGAATTTAAAATTTTATGAGATTGGAAAAGTGTATCATGCTCGGCTGAACGATGTTCAGTCGGGTGCGGTTAACCCGGCAAAAGATTTTAAATATGTTGAAGATAAACATCTGTCGTTATTAGTTACCGGAAATACGTTTAATGAGAATTATTACGGCTTAAATCAAAACGTTGATCTTAATTATTTGAAATCTATAGTTGAAAATCTTTTGAAAGTATTAGGAATAACTAATTTCACAACTTCAGAATCATCGTACAATGCGTTTGATTATGGGTTGAGTTATGAATTAAATAAAAATGCAATTGTTGAAATAGGCTCGGTAAATAAAGCCCATTTAAATAAATTTGATATAAAACAAAACGTGTTCTACGCACAATTCAATTGGAGCGCATTGGTAAAAGCCTATAAAAAATTAAAAGTAACTTTTGTTGAGTTGCCTTTATACCCAAGTGTTCGTCGTGATTTAGCCATGTTATTAGATAAAACCGTTAAGTACGAACAACTAAAAACATTAGCTTTAAATACCGAGCGTAAATTATTAAAAGAAGTAAATTTATTTGATGTTTACGAAGGCGAAAAACTGGGAAATAAAAAGTCGTATGCTTTAAGCTTTATTTTGCAAAGCGAAGATGCTACTTTAACCGATAAGCAAATTGAAAAGGTGATGGAAAAGCTTATTGAATCTTATAAGAGCACTTTCGGAGCGGAATTAAGATAAGAGGGAAAATGTAAAATGGAAGGCGTAAGATGGAAATTTATATTTCACATTTACCTCTTCCATTTTGCATTTAAGTAGAAAGCGAATGATGCAGATAAATGTGATCTAGTTAGTTGTCATAAATATCCACATCATTCGCAGCTTTTTTGATATTGCTTAGTTATGTTCTCATCCTAATTATCATAAGTAATCTGAGTCATCTGAGTTCCATCATGAGTTAGCTTCTTAAAAAATCTACGTGACCAAGCGTAGTGCTTGTTTTCACTTCCAGATTTTTGCTATAGTTGAGGATGTTGTTGATACAAAAACTAGATGGTTCATCTTGCTTTTGGTTGTCATTAAATAGAATTGCTTTTAGTTCATTTTCTTGTTTTGCAATATTTAATGTATCAAATTCGAGAGTAAAGGTTTTTTGCATAGGCAGTTGTAAGTGTTTTTTTGTGTTTTAAGTTGTTAGTTATCTATATAACGAAGACAATTGCGGTTTATTGTATTTGAGTTTGTTTTTGGGAGTTTTTAACCTGTTCATAAAGCTCTTAGCTTGGTTTAAACTACTTGAAAAGCAATTAATTGTAAAAGATCACTTAGAGGTTGAAAAGTCCTTTTTAACCTAATTGCCGTGTGAGGGATTGCAGTGGAAATCCTTTTGCCTTTTTCGCGCAAAAGATTGTTCGCCGCGGCGAACGTAAAGCCCAACCCCGCTCCGTAATTCCATTGGCGGGGGCACGCCAAAATAGAAATGACACTTATATAAAAACCAAAAGCCCCGCTATTAACGGGGCTTGTTGGCTCTCAAAAAACCAAAAACCTGGCGAGGTTTTTAGTTGCCCTTATACTAACTCGTAGTTTAGGGAGTGTTGTTTAGACTTATTGATTGTCTAATTTATTTTTAAGGTCGCTTAATGCTGAAATATCACCTAAAGTGGTTTTCTCAACATTATCCTTTACCTTTTTCACAGCCTTTGATGTTGCATCAGCATCTGCTTTTTTATTCGATTTATCTGTTTTTCTAACTTCGTCTTTTATTTCTTCATGTAAACGAGCGTGAGAAACAACAATGCGTTTTGCATCTTTGCTAAACTCGATCACTTTGAAATCTGCTTTCTCTTCTGCTTTTAAACTTCCGCCTTCAGCTTTAGCTAAGTGACGTGCAGGACAGAAACCTTCAACTCCATAAGGTAAACCAATGATAGCGCCTTTATCGTTAACGTTCATCACAGTTCCTTGGTGAATAGAATCTATTGTAAATACAGTTTCAAATACATCCCATGGATTTTCTTCCAATTGTTTGTGACCTAAACTTAAACGACGATTCTCGCCATCAATTTCTAGTACCACAACATCCATCTTCTCTCCAACTTTGCAAAATTCACTTGGATGTTTTATTTTTTTGCTCCATGAAAGATCAGAGATGTGAACTAAACCGTCAACACCTTCTTCTAATTCAACAAACACACCAAAGTTGGTGAAGTTGCGAACTGTTCCTGCATGTTTGCTGCCTTTAGCATATTTCTCCATGATCATATTCCAAGGATCAGGAGTTAATTGCTTCATGCCTAAGCTCATTTTGCGTTCTTCACGATCAAGCGTTAAAACTACTGCTTCAACTTCTTGCCCGATCTTAACAAACTCTTGTGCACTGCGCAAATGTTGACTCCAGCTCATTTCACTTACGTGAATTAAACCTTCAACACCTGTAGTGATCTCGATGAAAGCACCGTAATCGTTTATCACAACTACTTTACCTTTTACTTTATCGCCAATTTTCATTTCAGTACTTAACGCTTCCCACGGGTGCGGCGTTAATTGTTTTAATCCCAAAGCAATACGTTTTTTATCATCATCAAACTCAAGAATAACAACTTGAATTTGTTGATCTAATTTCACGATCTCTTCAGGATGGTTGATACGACCCCATGATAGATCAGTGATGTGGATCAATCCATCAACACCACCTAAGTCAACAAACACACCGTATGATGTGATGTTCTTCACAGTTCCTTCTAACACTTGTCCTTTCTCTAATTTAGAGATGATTTCGCGTTTTTGATTTTCAATTTCTGCTTCGATCAATGCTTTGTGAGATACTACTACGTTTTTGTATTCATTGTTGATCTTAACAACTTTGAACTCCATAGTTTTTCCAACAAACACATCGTAATCACGAATTGGTTTCACATCAATTTGTGAACCCGGTAAAAATGCTTCGATACCGAATACATCTACGATCAAGCCACCTTTTGTTCTGCATTTCACAAAACCTTTAATGACCTCATCTTTATTAAGAGCTTCGTTAACACGATCCCAACTTTTGTTAGCACGTGCTTTTTTATGAGATAATACTAATTGTCCGTTTGCATCTTCAGCTGTTTCAACAAACACTTCAATTTTATCACCAATTTTTAGATCCGGATTGTAACGGAATTCTGATAAAGGAACTACGCCATCTGATTTATAATTAATGTTTACAACAACTTCGCGGTTGTTTTTTGCTACCACAACACCTTCAATAATTTGAAGATCTGCAATTGTGCTTAATGAATTACTGTAAAGCGCATCAAGCTTTTCACGTTCTGCTGTGTCGTAATTGTTTTGTTTTTTTCCGATCGCACTCCAATCGAAATCCGGATTACCTACTAAGGCTGTTTCTGCCATGTTTTTATTCTAATTGTATCAGATCTTATAAGGGAAAACCTGAGGGGTTTTACATTTTTAGTTGATCCGCTTTAACCCTTATTTAAAACGGGCTACAAATATAGTGGTTTATTGGGAATTGAGGTGTTGAAAACCTTGGATTTGTGATATTTTAAGATGCTGATAATCATTTAGTTAAATATTTTTGCCAAATCGGCATTTCTACTATAAATTTGCTGTGTGACCATAAAGATATCTACCGAAAATATTGAGATCTCCGTAAGAGCATCGTATTTATCCGAGCATAGCATTCCTCGGGAGAATCACTTTTTCTTTGTGTATTTTATTACTATTGAAAATAAGGGAAATTACGCCGTGCAATTATTAAGTAGACATTGGGATATTTTTGATAGCAATGGCGAAAAGCGAGAAGTTGATGGCGAAGGTGTAATTGGTGAAACACCGGTGATTGAACCCGGCGAAACATACGAATACAACAGCGGTTGCAATTTACTTACTGATATGGGATATATGAAGGGCTATTATAATATGAAACGCCTAATGGATGATGCGTTATTTAAAGCTGTTATTCCTCAGTTCGACCTTGTTGTTCCAGCAAAATTAAATTAAAGATCTAATAGAACATTGATGACGCTGACTTTTATTATCAGCACTGATTTCTCAATCTATACAAGCATCACTAAACAGTCTCTGTTTTTATTACAATTCCTTTTTAAAAATCATATCAATCATAAAGATCAGTGTGATCTGCGTTCAATCATGGGTAAAAAAAGATCCGACGCGAAGGCCGGATCTGTGGAATTGACTTGTAAGAAAATTAAATCTTAATATATAATATTATGCTAATTTTACGTTGATGGCGTTAATTCCTTTTTTACCTTCCTGGGTTTCGAAAACAACTTCGTCGTTCTCTTTAATTTTGTCAATTAAACCAGTTGCGTGAACGAAAATTTCTTCGCCACCGTCTTCTTTAATAAATCCGAAGCCTTTTGTAACATTAAAGAACTTCACTGTACCTTTTTTCATTGTTATTTAAATTAAAAGTGAGCCACAAATATATTATTTTTTAATATCAAAACAAATAAAACGCCTGTGTTTTAGGGGGGTTGCGCGTGGCATATATGCCACATAACCGGCTGATTTTTAAGCGTTTTTATACATTACCTCTTTTACCGCTTTTATGGTTTTAGCCACATTTGGTAAGCTAGCTTCAATTAGGGTATGAGCGTAAGGTAAAGGAGTGTCGGCTGTGGTAACACGAATAACCGGAGCGTCCAAGTAATCAAAAGCCTCTTTTTGAACTTTAAACGCAATTTCGCTCGATATACTAGCCAGTGGCCACGCCTCTTCAACCACTACCAAACGGTTGGTTTTTTTAACCGATTCAATAACGGTATGATAATCAATAGGGCGAACAGTTCTTAGATCAATAACTTCTACATTAATACCCTCCTTTTCGAGTTCTAATGCCGCAGCCATTGCCACTTTTAATATTTTTCCGAACGAAACAATGGTAACATCGCTTCCTTGCTTTTTAATATCTGCAACTCCTATTGGAATGATATATTCCTCTTCAGGAACTTCTCCTTTATCGCCATACATTTGTTCGCTCTCCATAAAAATAACAGGATCGTTATCGCGAATAGCACTTTTTAATAAACCTTTTGCATCGTATGGATTACTTGGAACAATAACTTTTAAACCCGGACAATTAGCGAACCAATTCTCAAATGCCTGTGAGTGCTGCGAACTTAACATTCCTGCGCTTGCCGTAGGGCCACGAAATACAATAGGAACATTATATTGACCACCGCTCATGCTGTACATTTTTGCAGCGCTATTGATGATCTGATCGATGGCAACTAAACTAAAATTAAAGGTCATGAATTCAATAATAGGACGTAAACCATTACTTGCTGCGCCAACGCCAATACCCGTAAAACCAAGTTCGGCAATAGGTGTATCAATAACGCGCTTTGCACCAAATTCTGCCAACATACCTTTACTTACTTTGTAAGCACCATTATATTCGGCAACTTCTTCACCCATTAAAAATATTTTATCGTCAAGGCGCATTTCTTCGCTCATGGCTTCTCGTAGGGCTTCTCTAAATTCAATTGTTCTCATGATCTATGCTTAAATTGAGCATGCAAAGTACGTAAAATTTTAGAATCAAACAATGCTAAACGCTTACTTTGAGAGGAGTTTTTTGTAAAGGGTATCCATGTCATTTACAAGACGTTTGTAGCCAAAACGCTCGTTAGCAAAGGCAATGCCGGCTTTTGCTTTTTGGTTTAAAGTATCATGTTCTTCAATTGCTTTTAAAAGAAGCGCTTTAAACTCTTCATCGTTTTCCGAAACAAAACCACAGTCTTTGTGCAAAATATCTTTTACGCCTCCCACATTTGTGGTCACAATAAATTTACCTGCCGCTTGGGCTTCAATTAAACTCACAGGGGTTCCTTCATTTTTTGAGGAGAGCGCAACAATATCGGTACCGGCAAGAATAAGGTCAATATCTTTTTGCCAACCAATAAAATCAAACACGCAGTTTTTTTCAGAATTGCTGCAATACATCAAATTTTTATTCTTTAAATAGCTTTCTAAGTACCGGCGAGTTTCTCCATCCCCCACAATAATAGCTTTTATTTTTTTTGAAGATTTTTTAGTGATATTTTCTATGGCATCAAAAAACAATTCGTGATTTTTTATAGGCGCCAATCTTCCTATAATGCTTATCACTAATTCATCATCCTTTATTTTGTATTTACTTCTGAATTCCTTTCGTTTCTGCTCTTGGTTAAATTGAAATTTGTCAAGATCAAAACCCAACGGTACTACATGAATTTTATTTTCATTCGCAATTTTAAATGTTTCCGAAAGCTCTTTTTTTAAAAGCGCACTGTTCGTTACAATGGCAGAGCTTCTTTTAGCAAGATACCTTTCCACCTTCAAATAAAAAGCTGTTTTTAATTTGCCGAAATAATTATGAAACACATGTCCGTGAAATGTATGAACAATTACAGGAACATTACAAGAGATAGCCGCCAAGCGTCCAATAGCTCCGGCTTTGCTGGCATGTGTATGAACAATATCGGGTTTAAATTCGCAAATGATCTTTTTTATGGCTTTGTAACTTTTATAATCTTTAATGAAACATATCTCTCGATTAAGTTCTTTAATGATCACAGGTTTTAATCCTAATGAGTCGGTAATATGTAACGACGATGACTCTCCTTCTTCTTCCGGGCCTCCAATAAGCATTGTTTCGTATTCAGCCGGCAAATACTTGGTCAGGTAACTCACATTATATGTAATGCCTCCTAAATTAAAACGATTAATGATGCGAAGTATCTTTGGCATTAAGCGATGTGTTTTTTATTTTGAATATACCAATTTTGAAAAACAATAAGTGCCCAAACTCTGGCAGCGCTATCTCCAGGATTTTTTGAGAACAGCTTTGATTTCAAAAGCTCTACTTCATTATAATTAAACAATCCTTGTGTTGTAACAAATGCTTTACTTAACCATTTATTTTCAATTTCAAATCTCAATTCAGTGTTGAGCCATTTCCATAAAGGGAGTTCAAATCCTTTTTTCTTGCGCGTAAAGACTTCCTTAGGCAAAAGGTGTTCAAATTTTTTTCTTAATATGATTTTTTGCTCATTACGGTTGATCTTTTCTTTTTTATCCAAATTCAACGCGTAATTTACAATGCGATAATCTAAAAACGGGCTACGGATCTCTAATCCATTAAACATACTAAATCGATCGGCTTTTACCAACATATCATCTTTTAAAACTATTTCAATATCAAATGTGTCTTCTAAAGGAAAGGAATGAAATATTTTACTGTGTTTAAATAACGAATTGAAATATGCTGAACTCTCACGCTTTTTCAAAAGTGCATTTGCCTCTTGTCCGTCGCATAATTGTGCCAAAAATTGTTGCTTAACTTTATCACTATGCCCAATCAGCTTTTTAAATTTATCTATCTTGCGTGATTGATTTTGTAATTTTCCATGCCTTGATTTTGGTATTAAATTAGTTAAGGGATGCATTGCCGCAGTTAATATTTTGCTAGTTCTACTTTTTGCTAGCAAAATGGCTTTGTGTTTATTGTACCCTTTAAATAATTCATCGGCGCCATCGCCACTTAAAGCAACCTTTACATGTTTTTTTGTAAGTTGACAAAGAATGTAAACATTCAATGCAGATGAATCGGCAAAAGGCTCATCAATACTATTCAAGAAAGGATGAATATTATCTAAAAAATCGGTATTACTTAATTTAAATTCGTGATGATTAGAACCAATATGTTTTGCCACCGATCTTGCAGTATCGGTTTCATCAAAAAATGGTTCGTCTTTAAATCCAATACTAAACGTGTGAATATTTTTATGATGCTGTTTGGCCAAAGCCGAAATAATTGAGGAGTCAATACCACCGCTTAAAAAACTTCCAACAGGCACATCGGCATTCAAGCGTAAGTTTACAGCATCGTTCATTAATTCAAAAAGATCTTCGGTATTCTTTGATTTCTTTTCTTCGAACCAATTTTCTTTGGTGATCTTTCCGTTTTTGATCTTGATATAATGCCCAGGTTCTAATTGATGAACGTTCTTAAAAATGCTTTCATTGCCCGCGCAATAATTCAAACGAAGGTAGGAGTACAATTGTTCGTGATTTATTTCTTGCGGCCCGCACATTTCCAAAAGCGGCTTTAATTCAGATGCAAAACAAAATTTCTCTTCATCCTTATAGTAATAAAGCGGTTTAATGCCTAGTCTGTCGCGGCCAATGGTGAGTTCTTTGAGCGTTTCGTTGTAAAAAGCAAAAGCAAAAAAACCATTTATTGAGTTCAAAAATTTTAGATCATTTTGGGTTTCAAGCAATCGGTGCATTACCTCAACATCGCCAGTAGTTTCTACCTTCCCAAGGTTTTGCTTCAAGGCTTTGTAATTAAACAATTCGCCATTGAAACATAAATGATTTTTATTTTTGATGAAAGGTTGGTTGCTGGCAGGCGAAATTCAAGAATGCTCAATCGCGTGTGAAAAAGCATACCATTGTCGATTAGGCTATAGTTTTGATGATCGGGCCCGCGATGGGCAAGTGTTTTGAGCACTTGAGCATGATCGCTAAACTTTTTTTCAATTTTTTGGTCTAAGTACAGTATGCCGGCTATTCCACACATTTTGTGTAAAAATAAACCCTTTGGGTTTAATAAAAAATATTTATTTTAGTAGCCTGTTAATTGAACCTCCGTAAACACATATTTGTCACTCTTTTTTTAGTCTTAACTTTTTGTTTCTATTCGCAAAACCTTGTTTTTAGGCATATCACTAATGATAACGGTCTATCTACCAATTTAGTTAACTGCATTTACCAAGATACTAGAGGCTTTATGTGGTTTGGAACGCAAGAAGGTTTGAATAGGTACGACGGATACAATATCAAGGTTTACAAACACGAACCTAATAACAGCAAATCACTTTCTTATTCGGAGGTTAATTGTTTGCTTGAACTTAAAAACAATACGTTACTAGTTGGAACTCCAAATGGTGTAAATTTTTTGAATTTGACCAACGATAGTATTTATCGATTGATTTTTGACACAAAAGATTATAATGCGAAAATCAATCATGTTAATACCATAAAACAAATAAATGACACTGAAGTCGCCATTGGTACCAGAAACGGCATTGTTATTTGTGATGTAGCCACAAAGAAATTTGTGTTTTATGAATTTACTATTGATGATGAAGTAGTGGTTAAGGATATTTTTGTTGATGGTGATAAATTATTGATCGCTACTCAAAAAAAAGGACTTTGGTCGTTCGGTTTGAAGAGTAAAAAACTCACTCGAATAATGTTCACCGATGAGGATAAAATATCAGAAGGAATATTGGGCCTAGAGTCGTTAAACAGAATGTATGTGTATGCTGGTAAACTTTACTTGGCAACTGAAGGCGCAGGGGTTTTTAAAGTGGACATGGAGACCTTCAATATTGAGAAACAAAAAAAATTCAAAATAAATTACAACGATAGAAATTATGTAAAGGATTTTATTATAAAAGAAGGAATAGCTTATTGTGCCACAGGAAGTGGTTTTGTAACTTATAACGTTCTTACAGAAGACACAACAGTGTATGTGAAAATAGCTGAGAACCCAAACTCAATTAGCGACAATAAGATCGTGTCGGTTTTGGTTGATGGTAATGATAATGTTTGGTTAGGAACGTATTTTGGCGGGGTTAATGTTTCTTTTAAAAGCTCTCAAAAATTTGTTGGAGCCGCGAAATACAAATTGAATTATTACAAAAATTTGTTTTTAACTTATGAGGATAATCAAGGTAATGTTTGGTTGTGTGGCGATAGAGAGTTGAAAATGTTACCGGCCAAACAAAACGAATTTAAATCATTTAAAAATATTATTGGAAATTTCGATGCCTTGTGTTTGTATCAAGAATCGAATACTATTTATTGGTTTGGCACTTATGGCGACGCCGTTAAGAGATATGATGCTTCAACAGGAAAGGTTACTGAGTTTTTAACTAACACAAATGGTGGAACTGTTCTTTCTATAATAAGAGTTGACGATTATCTTTTGGTTGCTGGTTTTGGTGATGGCCTGTTCAAGATTGATCTTAAAACCAATGAAATTAGGCAGTATTCAAGTGCCGAGGGCTTGAAGAATCCGAATTTAACAAACTTGTTTCTTGATAAAAATAACACCATGTGGATATTAACGGATGGTGGCGGTGCTTACAATATTGAAAATTTTACAAAGACCAATGGTAAATTTAAGATCATAAAACATCATCTAACTAATTTAAAGGAGCCAAGTCTTCCTGCTGATGTTGTGTATTGCATGAATCAAGACAATAATGGGAATATTTGGTTTGGCACTAACAGTGGTTTGTCCAGATATGATGGAAAGACCTTCTTTAACTTTTATGAAGGAGATGGTTTAGCCAACACTTTTATTTATTCGCTCTTAAAGGATAGTACCGGACGTTTTTGGATGAGCACCAATAAGGGCATCACTTCTTTTAATCCAACAGAATCCAACAAACCATTCTTTAAGAATTACACTCTTAAAGATGGCCTTACAAATAATGAGCATAATATTGGTGCTGCAGGTGCTTCTGCTAAAGGAAACATATTATTTGGAGGCACCAATGGTTACAACATTTTTAGACCAAGTCAGATCAAGGATAATTTACATGTACCACCAGTTTGCGTAGTGTCTTATAAACGTTCAGGTAAAGATATACCCATTGATACAAACTTGATCTACAAGAAACACATTAAACTTAGTTGGCGCGAGAATTATTTCCAGTTAGAAGTTGTAGCCCTTGATTTTATTGATCCCGAAAAAAATCTCTTTAAATACAAATTAGAAGGGTATGATAACGATTGGTCTGAACCAAGCAACGTTCGTTATATTACTTATACAGAATTACCAGGCGGAACATATACTTTAAAAATAAAAGCAAGTAATAGCGATGGTGTTTGGAACGAAACTCCTTATGAACTCCTTATTACAATTGTTCCGCCATTTTGGAAAACAACGTGGTTCTATATTGTAGTAGTAATTGTTGGTACAGGCCTAGTTGTATTCTATACGCAATGGCGAACTCGAAAGATCAAGGAAGAGAATAGGATACTTGAGAATAAAGTTGCAGAACGTACGCGCGAGTTGGCCGAAAAAAACCGTGATATCACCAGCAGTATAGAATATGCTAAACGTATTCAAGAAGCCATTTTACCATCTAAAGATTATATTTTCTCAAAACTTGAAAGAGCTTTCATTCTATATAAACCCAAGGATATTGTAAGTGGAGATTTTTATTGGTTTGGTGAAAAAAATGGATGGAAGATCTTTGCAGTGGTTGACTGTACGGGCCACGGTGTTCCTGGTGCATTTATGAGTATGATCGGACATAACCTCATGCATCAGATCATTCAAGAAAAAGGAAATACGGATCCGGGAGATATATTGAATAGCTTGCATAAAGGAGTTCAGGAGTCTTTAAGGCAGGGAAATAATGAGATAAATACCAATGATGGTATGGATGTTTCTATTATTGCTTTAAGTAACGATAAAAAAGCAGCTAAGTGGGCCGGAGCAAACAGGCCACTGATTATTATATCTAATGATGGGGAATTTACTAAGATCGACGGGAATAAATATCCAATAGGAGGTTCACAATTTGACATTAAGCGCGAGTTCACAACAAAAACACTTGAGTTAAGTAAGCCATCAATGGCCTATTTATCCTCAGATGGTTATGCTGATCAGTTTGGAGGAGATAACGGAAAAAAATTCATGGTTCGCCGTTACCACGACCTACTAATGGAGATCCATTTAAAGGATATGGATGCTCAGCGCGAATTGTTAAATGCAGCTTTTGAAACGTGGAGAAATGATCACGAACAGATAGATGACGTTTTGGTTGTAGGTGTTGCTTTATAAGAAAAAAGTACTATTTTTGTATATAAATCAGGTGGGTTTAAACCTTTTAGTTTTATAACCATCAAATTAATAAAAACATGAGAGCATTTAAATTAATATTTCCTGTAATGGTTGCAGCGGCTGTTACATTAACTTCTTGTCACAAGAAAGAAACGGTTGAAGTTGATAACGAAACTCAATCGGTAGTTGATAATGCCGTAGCAGAACAAGAATTCATGAGTATGGTTCCGGCTGTAAATAGCGTTGCTATTAAAACTAAAGGAACTGGCGCGGATGCAAATAAAACCGCTGTTGTACCTTGCGATTCTCTGCGCCTTGTTTCAGGAGACACATTATGGGCTAGTCCAACGCACGTGCATCCTACTTTTTCTTTAACTCTTACAAACGCTACCTGTTCTCCAATTCCCGATGCGAAACTTAGAGAAGGTGTTCTTTTTATAACGTTTTTTGGTAAAGTAAAAACAACAGGCAGCCGCATGAAGGTTGTTTTAGTTGGTTACAAAGCAGCAAATGCCGATCCTGCCAAAAAGATAAGCTATCAGTGTGATAGTATTGTTGTAAAAACTGTATCCAACAATCCTACCACCGATATCAGGATCTTTAACGTGAAGATCTATAATGGTAAATGTGTTGGCCCAACTAATAATTGGACAACTTTATATAGCACAGACAGAACTATCACTCATAACATGGCTACCGATAATATTTCTATCTATGGAACATCTAATGGTACCAATCGTTTAAATCGCAAATTCACTGTTGATGTGCCTGCAGGTACACCTTTAGTTAAAAAGTCTTCATGTCAGTTCATTACTTCAGGCATTCTTAATTTAACTCCAGAAGGATTTAAAACCAGAACGGTAGATTACTCTAGTGGAAACGCTGTAGGAGCCTGTGATGATGACGCAACTTTCTCGGTAAATGGAAATACAGTTGCATTTAAATTAAAATAAGGCGATATTTCCACCCCGAATGGTAGAAGTTTATGAGATATATGAAAAAATGGAACGCAATAATATATTGCTTTCTTTCAAAGGAGAGGTAACCTCTGATCTTCTAACGTCTATACTCCAGATCATGGAGAATAAAATGGCCGACCTTCAGGAGGAGCCTAAAATGAAGAAAAAGGTTTACAATGTTCTTGTAGAATGCCTTCAAAATCTTTATCATCATATGGACGAGGTGCCAGATGCAAGAGAGCAAAAGTTAAAATCGGCCATTTTCATGATAGGAAAACTTGAAAATTTATACACTATTTTTACCGGCAACTACATTTTAAACGCGAATATTTCGGGTTTAAAAGGTCGCTTGGATAAGGTTAATTCTTTAACTAAGGAAGAATTAAAACACTACTATAAAGAAGTGCTGAATAATGGAGAAATGTCGCTTAAAGGCGGTGGCGGATTAGGAATGATTGATATAGCCCGTAAAACAGGTGAAAAAATTGATTATAATTTTTTGGAAATTAACGATAAAATATCTTTCTTTACACTCAATATTAAAGTAACTACACAAAATTAATATAAATAACTATGGATAATTACAAAATAGAAGGTTCGCCAAAAACACCATCAATAACTTTTGATCTTGGGAGCGGCGTGTTGGAAATTAAAGGACGTTCTATACCTGAAAATTCTATTGAATTTTACAAACCTTTAGTTGATGCTTTAGATAAGTATTCTTCTTCATCTAAGCCTGCAACAACTGTAAATGTTCAGTTAGAGTATTTCAATACTTCATCTTCAAAATGTATCCTTGATGTTTTCAAGAAATTAGAAAGCATTCACAAAGGTGGTAGCGCAGTTACAATTAACTGGCACTATGAAGAAGATGATGAGGATATGCTAGAAGCAGGTGAAGATTACCAAGCTATCATCAACGTACCATTTAAAATGGTAATGGTTAACGAGTAATTTTAACCAAATTAAATAAATTTCCCCCTCTGAAAGCATCAGTTTTTAGAGGGTTTTTTATTATATTTGTACCCTTAATTTTTTAAATCATACTATGTCGAAGATCACAGAAATTTTAGGTTCAAAGGCTGATGGATTATTAAATCATACCTGTAAGACCATTTCAAAAGACCAAATACATTTACCAGGTGCTGATTTTGTTGATCGTATTTTTTCGATTAGTGATCGTAACCCACAGGTTTTAAGAAGCCTAAACCAACTCTACAATACAGGCCGTTTGGCCAACTCAGGTTACATGAGTATCTTACCTGTTGATCAAGGAATAGAGCATAGCGCAGGAGCTTCATTTGCTCCAAACCCTATGTATTTTGACAGCGAGAACATTGTGAAATTAGCCTTAGAGGGCGGATGTAACGCTGTGGCTTCAACCTTTGGTGTTCTTGGCTCTGTTTCTCGAAAATATGCACACAAGATCCCTTTCATTGTAAAGATCAATCATAACGAGTTTCTCTCGTATCCAAACAAGTTCGATCAAATAATGTTCGGCAGCATTAAGGAAGCATGGAATATGGGTGCAACCGCTGTTGGAGCCACAATTTATTTTGGTTCTGCCGAGTCGGCTCGCCAAATAGTTGAAGTTGCAAAAGCTTTTGAAATGGCTCATGAGTTAGGTATGGCAACCGTTTTATGGTGCTATACACGTAATAATGCCTTTAAAAAAGATGGAGTAGATTATCACACCGCAGTTGACCTTTCATCTCAAGCTAACCATTTGGGTGTTACAATCAAAGCTGATATTATTAAACAAAAACTATCTGATAAAAATGGTGGGTATACGGCATTGGAATATGGCAAAACTCATACAAAAGTGTATTCAGAATTAACAACTGATCACCCAATTGATCTTTGCCGTTATCAAGTTGCAAATTGCTATATGGGCCGTATGGGATTAATTAATAGTGGCGGTGAAAGTAAAGGCGCAAGCGACTTAGTTGAAGCTATTGAAACTGCGGTAATTAATAAACGAGGTGGTGGTCAGGGATTAATTAGTGGGCGTAAAGCTTTCCAAAAACCAATGAAGGAAGGAATCAGTTTATTAAATTGTATACAAGACGTTTATTTGGATAAAACTATCACAGTAGCATAAAATGTTGAAAAAAATTATGGATGTCAATTCAATATTCATGATTTATAATTTATAATTAAAAACATGGGTTGGTTTAAACGATTAAAAGAAGGAATTACAACAAGCACCACCGAGAAGAAGGAAACTCCCGAAGGTTTGTGGTATAAATGCCCCTCGTGTAAAAAGATACATACAGCCCAGGATCATTCGGCGAATAAATATGTGTGTATTGACTGTGGTCATCACGAGCGCCTATCAAGTAAAGAATATTTCGAGGTAATTTTTGATGAGAATAAATTTACCGAACTACACGAGAATTTGGTTAGTGGAGATCCGCTTGAGTTTACCGACACAAAAAAATACACCGACCGCTTAACTGATACAATAAGAAAAACAGGATTGAAAGACGCCTTAAGAAGTGCTTACGGCAAAGTTAATGGAGAGGATCTGGTTATTTGTTGTATGGATTTTACTTTTATTGGCGGCAGTATGGGAAGTGTAGTAGGAGAGAAGATAGCACGCGCCATTGATTTTTGCATCAAAACAAAAGCGCCATTACTTATTATTTCAAAAAGTGGAGGAGCCCGTATGATGGAAGCAGCATTCTCATTAATGCAAATGGCAAAAACATCTGCAAAACTAAGTCAATTAGCGCAAAACCATCTACCTTATATTTCTTTGCTTACCGACCCAACAACAGGTGGAGTAACCGCTAGCTATGCAATGCTTGGCGACCTTAATATAGCCGAACCACATAGTTTAATAGGCTTTGCCGGACCTCGTGTGGTTAAAGAGACAATTGGAAAAGACCTTCCAAAAGGCTTTCAAACGGCTGAATTCGTTTTAGAACACGGATTTATTGATAAGATCATTCCTCGCACTGAACTAAAGGAGAAATTAAGTTCAATATTAAAGATGTTGAAGAATTAATATTCATATCAAGTTTATTTTACTCTAAATAATTACCACTATTTATTTGGATTTTTTCAAACTAAAATTTTTAAAATGTTTTAGATTATTGATATTCAGAGTATTGAACACATTAATTTTGCTATTTATAACAAGTATAAATTAATGTTTTTAACAGATGAGTGTGCGTAATTGCGTGATGAAACAGAGGTTGTAATTTGGAAGAAACTTCTATTTTTACTACTTTTGTGGCAAATCTGCTAAAAGCAAATTTAATTAACCAAAAAAATAGATATGAAGAAATCAGTTCTAATTGTACCAGCGTTGTTTATGTCAATGCTTACGTACGCCCAGGGGTCACACAGCGTTGACTGTACAAGTGACGATCCTGTTTTAAACAAGAAAGGTCATGCCATTCTGCCAAAAGCAGGTGATATTGCGTTAGGCTTTAATGCTATTCCTGCCCTCGACCTAGTTTTTAACTCACTACGCTACGTAAGTATCATGGGTAACAGTGCGCCAGTTGCGGCTAACGTTGCAGCACCAACAAATCAGTTTGTACAAGGTTCTAACAATCAAATTGTAGGAAAGTACTTTTTAACTGATAAAACAGCGATCCGCGTAAAGATTGGATTCAACACTTTATCAGGTTCAATGGTTAACCGCGTACAAGATGCTGAGGCATTGTACAACGCAACTTTAGGAACTGCAGAGGATATCGCAGCAGCTTCTCTTATCCGTGTTGAGGATAAATTAAAGTATTCAAAAAGCAATATCATGATCACTGCTGGATACGAAATGAGAAGAGGATACCGTCGCCTACAAGGTGTTTACGGTGCTGAGATCGGAATTGGTGGAACTTCAGCTCGTCAAAACGTTACTTATGGTAATGCTTTCTCTGATGTTTATTCAGTTCAATATACAACTAACTTTAACTCTTTTGCTACAAATAACCAAACACCAGTAAGTGGTAGAACGGTTAGAAATCTTTATACAAAAGAAAGAGGTGGTATTCGTTTCGGGGTTAGAGGATTTGTAGGTATCGAGTATTTTGTTTTTGCTAAAGTATCAGTAGCAGCAGAATACGGTTGGGGTTATTCAGTAACAACAAGAAGAGGTGCTAAATCTACTCAAGAGGTTTTTGTTAACGGTCAATCTGGTCCTTCAGTATTCCAAGAAGAAGTTAACGCAGACAACGCTGAAAAAACAAAAGGTTTCTCAGTTGATAACAACGCAGGTAACATCTTCTCAATGAACAATACATTGGGTGGTAACACTAACTTAAGTGGCGGTGCTGGCGCAATCATGTTGATATTCCATTTTTAATCCAAATAAATAAAATAATAAACAATTTAATATAAACAATCATGAAAAAATCATTATTAGCACTTACTCTTCTTACAGCGGTGTTCTTCTCGTGTAAGAAAGAAACTACAACAGACTTTACTGCTAAAGACGTTACAGGTACAACATTAGTTAAAGGTACTTTTACAAAAAATGTTATTACTCCTGATGGAGGTGGTAACTGGGTTTCTACAACTAGAATTCCTGCAGCTGGTGTTTCAGTTCAAATTAAAGTTAACAAGAGTCAATTGTACCCTGCTTCAATAGCTCAAGGTGCTGATGTGTATTCTGCAACTTCAGATGCTCAAGGTAATTGGGCTATGACTATTAAGTCAAACGCAACTGGTGTTCAAGGTTACGTTACTATCAACGGATTTAATGGTACTCAAGATACTATCATTAATAGCGTAACTAAAACAGGATTGTACGCAAATTATTTTGGTATGACTCCAGGAAATACAAATTTCTTCATGGGAACAACTTATGATTTTGGTGTGTATAATTTTAATGCTTCAAACCTAACTTCTAACCCTAACAACATCATGATCGGTAGCGCTTCAGTTACTGGTTCGGTTAGTCTTCAACATTGGTTAAAAGCAATTGTTACTGGTACAGCTGCTTCTGTAGCGTTTGGCGCAACTAATACTGCTATCCCTGCAGGTGCAATGGTTTACTTATCATTTAATATGGATCCAACTATTTTAACTGCAAAAATGTATACTACAACTACAAACGCTAGCGGTTACTATACATTTAATTTAGCAACTGTAGCTATGAGCACTCCCGGTTTCGTTAATCAAACCGCTACTATTTGGGTTGCTGACTACATTGGTGGAAAAGATAGTATCCAAACCATCAACGCTGGTGCTGGTTCAGTAATTCCTGGCTCTACAAAACCTGGTGTTTTTGGTAATGCTCAAACAACACAAGCCTCTTTGTATAACAATGAAGTACGTAACAACGCTCACATTGCTTTAAATGGATTTATTGCAAACTAATTTATTGTAAACTATAAATTTAAAAAGGCTCCGTTTTACGGGGCCTTTTTTTGTTTTTACAGTATTGCTTCATGATTTTTATTTGGGTGCCACCTATTTGAACTGGAAATTATACCAATTTGATTTATTAAATAGTCCAAATATTTGAAACGAAAGCATATTCAAAATTGCATGTTTTAATAATTTGTTCCGGAGAAATGGATTTTATAGTTTTAGAAATGAACTCACTAATTTGGTCTAAGTCTTTAAATAGCTGATTTGTAAAGTTTCTTTTTATAATTGCCCACATTTTTTCAGCAGGGTTTAATTCAGGGCTATAGGGTGGTAAAAATAATAAGCAAATGTTCGAAGGAATTTTTAAGGACTTTGTTTTATGAAAGGCGCCATTGTCCAAGACTATAAGTTTAAACTCTTCAGGTTCCTGTGAAGAAAATTCATCCAGGAAAACTTGAAAGCTTTGTGTATTACAAAATGGCAATTCTAATAAAAATTTACTTCCGTTGACTGGTGAAAAAGCTCCAAATAAATAGGTAGATTTAAATACCTGTTGGAATGGACAGATTGGTTTAACTCCAATAGCACAAAGAGCTTTACCATTTTTGGTAAACATTCCAAACCTGCTCTCATCTTGAAAATATAGATTTATGCTTTTGTATTTTTCTTTGGCTTTAATGGCAATCTCTGAGCAGATGTGACTAAAGTTTTTTTAAAATGGGCAGCTATGTTTTCATCTTTTTTAACATGGCTTTTTCTGGCAACTTTTATTTTGGTTCCAAAATGGCGCATCGCATATTTGACTAAAGTATTATATTCCACATCTAAATTTAAAGTATTGGATACCCACTCTCGCAGTTCCTTGTAACCACGCAAACCATTTCTTGGATCTTTAAGTTTTTTCTCAATAGCTTTGTGCAAAATACTATCTATTACTGATTTTTTAAACCCTTTTCTGCCATGGCTTAAAAAAGATTGTATCCCTTCTTTTAAATAAACATTACGCCATTTTGTGATGCTATTATGATTAATGCCGGTGTTTTCTGAAACTGCTCTTTTTGAGATGCCAGTTTCTTCATGCTTTTTAAACTCTATTAAAATACGCAGTCGTTTTGCTATTAAATGTCCTGATTTTCTTTGGAGATCCTTTAGTTCTGAAAGGGTTTCTTTAACGATTATTTGTTTAGGTAGTGCCATGTTGATTTATTATATAGTCCAAAGATATTAAAAAAAAGCGAAACTACAACATTGGACTACATATTATTTCAAATTGGTGTTATTGGGTAAAGGGGTGGTGTCCATGTTGCAGAAAAACACTTTTTGAGACTCTACCAGGTAGTGAGTATAAAGAAAACATTCTTAAGTAAAATACACATAAAAAAACATTGAACAATAAAAAAGCCCCTGATGCCTCAGAGGCTTTTAATTAAAGTTAGTTCGTCCCAATAATTATCGGGAGATTTTTGCCTGTCTCTTGCAAAAATCACCTGCCTTGCCGGTAGGCAGGTATCGAGAATTTATTTAGCGGCTTCCTTAGCTGCTTTGATCTTAGCTTTGATATTATCAGTAGTTAAAGAACCCGGACGTTCTATTGGCGACCCTGTGGCTCTATCCCAAATCATGCTTGCTAATACACCTAAAGCACGGCTTACACCAAACAATACTGTATAAAAATCATACTCATGCATGCCATAATGAACTAACAATGCACCTGAATGCGCATCTACATTTGGCCAAGGGTTTTTGATCTTGCCTGTACCTTCTAAAATAGGAGGAGCAACTTCGTAGATCATTTGAACGATCTCGCAAATATCATCGTGCTTTATATAAGTTCTGTAAAAATCTTGTTGTGCAGCAAAACGCGGATCAGTTTTACGTAATACCGCATGGCCATAACCCGGAACAACTTTTCCTTCGGCCAGTGTTTTTTTGATGTACTCGGCAATTTGTTCTTTAGTTGGTAACCCACCACCTAAAGTTTCTTTCAATTCCATGATCCAGCTTAATACTTCTTGATTTGCTAATCCATGTAATGGACCAGCTAATCCATTCATGCCGGCTGCAAATGCCAAATAAGGATCTGCCAAAGCCGAACCAACTAAATGTGTTGTATGTGCCGAAACGTTTCCTCCTTCATGATCCACATGAATGGTAAGATATAAACGCATTAAACGTTTCATATCAAAGGCCTCAAAACCCAACATGTGGGCAAAATTTGCTGCCCAATCTAATTTATGATCCGGTTCAATATGAACTCCGCCTTTGTATTTGCGACGATAGATATAAGCAGCTATCCTAGGTAAACGCGCGATGAGGTTCATTGAATCCTCATATACATAATCCCAATATTCTTTTTTACTGATGCCTTTTGCATAAGCTTTTGCAAATACACTTTCGGTTTGCATAGCCATTACACCAATAACAAACTGCGTCATTGGATGCGTATCTGGAGGTAATTTTTCAATAACATCAAATACATGCTTAGGAACGTTATTACGTTTTGTCCATTCAGCAGTAATAAACGATACATCATCCTGAGTAGGTAATTCACCAACCAACATCAAGTAAAAAATACCTTCTGGTAATGGTTCAGTTCCGCCGGGTGCTTTTGGTAATTGCTTACGTAGTTCAGGAATTGTATAGCCTCTGAAACGAATCCCTTCTTCAGGATCTAAGCGCGATGTTTCGGTTACCATGCCCACCATACCGCGCATACCTTGGTATACTTGAGCTACAGTGATCTCGCCTAACTTAAGATCGCCATGATTTTTTATAATGTCTTTGATCTCGGCCGACAGAACTTCTGCTTTGCCTTTGAACTTCTCTTTTAATTTGTCCATAGAAATAGGGAATTAACTCCTGCTAATTTAATGAGTGTGTTTAAATTAAACTAATATTAAAGCTTATTTTTTTATTTCAAAAACTTAAAGGAATCGCCAATAAAACGGGCTGTTCCACCTAGTTGTTCCTCAATACGCAAAAGTTGGTTGTATTTTGCTATTCTATCGGTTCGACTGGCTGAGCCGGTTTTGATCTGGCCGCAGTTAAATGCTACCGAAAGATCCGCAATGGTTGTATCCTCTGTTTCGCCGCTTCTGTGGCTCATTACAGAGGTATAGCTGTTATTATGAGCTAATTGAACGGCATTTACCGTTTCGGTTAAGGTACCAATTTGATTAACTTTTACTAAGATCGAATTAGCAACTCCTTTTTCGATACCTTTTGCAAGGAAATCCACGTTTGTTACAAAAAGGTCATCTCCCACTAATTGAGTGGTAGCGCCTATTTTATCGGTCAATAATTTCCATCCACTCCAATCATCTTCTGCGCAACCATCTTCAATAGAAAGAATAGGGTATTTTTTGCGCCATCCTGCCCAATAATCCACCATTTGTGCGGCAGTTAATTTATCGCCCGTAGATTTTTTGAAATGATATACTTTTTCATCGGCTAAATAAAATTCACTAGCTGCAGCGTCAATAGCAATATAAATATCTTTTCCTGCCTTGTAGCCCGCTTTATCAATGGCTTGCATCACGGCTTTTATGGCATCTTCGTTATTTTTAAAATCGGGAGCAAAACCCCCTTCATCACCAACGTTCGTGCTCATTTTTTGCGCTTTTAAAACGGCTTTTAAATGATGAAATACTTCGGTTCCCATTTGTAAGGCCTCACTAAAACTTTCGGCTCCTACAGGCATGATCATAAATTCTTGAAAATCGATACCGTTATCGGCATGTGCGCCACCATTTAAAATATTCATTAAAGGAATAGGAAGCGTATTGGCATTTATTCCACCAATATAGCGGTATAACGGCTGATGACATTCTTCGGCGGCAGCTTTTGCAACCGCTAAAGAAACGCCTAAAATAGCGTTGGCCCCAAGGTTGGCTTTGTTTTTTGTGCCATCTAATGCAATTAACGCAGCATCAATAGCACTTTGATCAAAAATATAAGCGCCTTTTAAATTCTCGCGAATAACTCCATTCACATTGTTAACAGCTTTTAAAACGCCTTTGCCCATGTAAGTTTTCTTATCGTGGTCTCTTAACTCAACGGCTTCATGGCTACCGGTGCTTGCTCCCGAAGGAACCGCGGCTCTTCCTAAAATACCGTTTTCGGTAATTACATCTACTTCAATAGTAGGGTTTCCTCTTGAATCTAAAATTTGACGTGCAACAATTGAATTTATATACGACATATTGGCTAAAAATTATGAGCTAAAATTAAGGTTTTTAAGAAAAGGGGGAAATAAATGTTATGAGTATTTTATCGTATTTATCAATGCTTTCTGTAAAAATTTGTTTAAACACCGTTATCAAAATTTACATGTTAAAAACATAAGTTTTGCATTATTTTAGCTGAGGTTCTAACCTATATCTTCGTTAAATGCAGCATCCCATCAAAACGCTGGCCGCACTAGCCTCGCTTTTTCTTATTTTGGGTTTAATGGCTTTTGTTTATCCTAAAGCGGGGATAAGTTTGGGCGGTGGCGTGGTACTCAAATTTCCTGAGCTCGCTGAGCTCCTTCATAAAAAACAACCAAAAAAAGACATTTCAAAAATTTTAGCGCTTGCCGATAAGATCAATGCTAACGATTCTATTGCGGCAAGCGATTCTCCGCAAACAAAGGATACTACTGCCATAAAACTAATCAATACAATTCAGTTTCGCAATAAAGAGTCGCTGGACGCATTTTTTGATGCCCTTTCAATCATTAAAAGCGATCCAAAAAGCATTCGAGTTTTACATTATGGCGATTCTCAAATAGAATGCGACCGCATTACCGATTATTTACGTATGAAACTGCAATCGCAATTTGGCGGAAACGGTCCTGGTTTTGTTTCGTTAATGCCTATTTCTCAAAGCATAACCAATAAAGTAGTGAATGGTTATGGTTGGGATCGCTATCAAACATTTACAAGTAAAGATAAACGCGTAAAACATAATAATTTTGGATTTACCGGTGGTTTTACTCGCTTTACAGGATATAAAACTATTACTGATACAAGTGTGGCTGTTTCAACTAACGTAATCATTAGCACAACAAAATTGGCCGGTACAAATAATTTAGGCTACAAAAAAATAAAATTATTTTATGGAGGGTCTCAAACAAAAACGTGGTGTGAGTTTTATGATGGCCCGGCTTTAAGCAGTGCAGATAGCTTAGAGAAAGGTGGAAATTTTAATATCAAAGAATACAGTGTTGCTACATCATCGCACGAATTTAAATTCAAAGGAAAAGATAGTCCCGATTTTTATGGCATATCTCTAGAGTCGGGCACTGGTGTTTACGTTGATAATATTCCTCAGCGTGGGAGTTCAGGGACTTTCTTCCAGCACATAAATTTTAGCCAACTAAAAAGTTTTTACGATAATTTTAATGTGAAGTTAATCGTTTTACAATACGGCGGCAATGCTTTACCATCGTTGAAGAGCAAAGAGAACGTTACAAACTTTGCAAATTATTTTAACGGACAAATAGCCATCATTAAAAGAGCTGCGCCAAATGCAAGTATTTTGTTCATTGGCCCGGCCGACATGGGTGTTAAAGAAGGAACCGAATATATAACACACCCCATGTTAGAAGATACTCGCAACGCACTGCGCGAAGTAGCATTTAAAAATGGCTGTGCTTTTTTTGATATGTACGACTGCATGGGCGGTTCAAATAGCATGAGTAGTTGGGTAGATGAAAAGTTAGCAGCAGCAGATTATATTCATTTTAGTCCGCAAGGCGCGCGCAAAATTGCAACATTATTGTACTCATCATTGATAACGAACTATAATAACTACGTAAAGACAAAACTTAAAAAATGAAGAAAGTACTCTCTATCATATTAGGTATTTGTTTATCGCACCATTTATTTGCACAATCTGCAGTTGGTACATACTCTTTCATTAAATATGAAGAGAATAGATTGATGTTTGACAAAGACAGCTCTACTTTTATGAACCTGTTCAAAAAAATGAATGAGGTAAATGGTGGTGATATAAAAAAACTTACCATTGCTCATATTGGTGGCTCACACGTGCAAGGCGGAACATGGAGTAATGCATTTTTGGAGGGCTTTCAACATACGTTTAATGTGCAGGGTGGAGGGTATTTTGTTTTTCCGTATAAGTTGGCAAAAACCAATTCGCAGCCATATGCGCGGAGTTTTAGTACAGGGCATTGGAAAAAATGTCGCTGCGTTCAAAAAGATTTTTGTTTGCCTTTAGGAATGAATGGCATGAGCGTGATAACAAATGATAGTGCGAATGTGTTTGGTGTGGAATTAACCAGCAAAGCCGTTTGCAGAAAATTTAACGTGGTAAAGGTGTATCATAATTTCAATTGCAGCTTTGAAATGAATTGCAATATGGAAGCAAAAAAAGAAGATTGTAAAGACGAAGGCTACACAATTTTTGAATTTGATCAATTATTGGATTCGGTAAGCTTTCAACTCATTAGGGCAGATACTTTGGTAAAGGATTTTACTCTGTTTGGTTTTTCGTTGGAAGATAGAACCTCTTCGGGTTTTTATTTGGCTGGTTTGGGAGCTAACGGCGCTTCAAGCAATTCGTTCTTGCGATGTAATTTCTTTGTTTCGCAATTAAAAACTATTCTGCCTGATCTAGTTGTTATTTCTTTAGGTGTAAATGATGTTCAAGGAAAAGGATTTACTAAAAAAGATTTTATTCAGCATTACGATTCGCTAATTCGTAATATTAAAGAAGCTTCGCCAAACTGTGCTATTTTACTCACTACAACAACTGATAATTATATTCGGCGCAGAACTCCAAACAAACGGACAGAAACAGCTAGAGAAGCCTTGTTGGAAGTGATGGCACATCATCAATGCGCAGTTTGGGACATGTACGAGATCATGGGAGGCTTTAAATCTATTACTAAATGGGCCAAAACGGGATTAGCTGCACGCGACAAGATCCATTTTAGCCCTAAAGGATATAAGATCTCGGGCACCTTAATGTTTGAAGCTATATTTAAAAGTTATACAAGTAATCAGAAACTCGTAAACAAATAGAATGGTTAAAACATATTCTCCAGTTTAATCCCGAACAGCCTTTATTGTTCACTCATTTATTTTTTTGGGGATTTTTTGCTGTATGTTTGTTGGGGTATTCATTTATTTACAAGTTAAATAAGGCTCGCTCTATTTATTTATTACTGTTTAGTTTCTTTTTTTATTATAAAACAAATAGTGTTTTCATCTTGCTGTTGATGTTTACTATTGTGAGCGATTTTTGTTGGGGATGGATAATTCATAATTCAACAGATGCTTTCACGCGTAAGGTATTTCTTATTTGTAGCGTATTACTCAATTTAACTTTGTTGTGTTATTTTAAGTACTCATACTTTTTTGTAAGTAGCAGTAATGAGTTGTTTGGCATTTCAGAGCCTTATTTTAATGGGTTTGCCAGCTTTTCAAACACTTTTTTTGGATCTGATTTTAGAGTAGATAAACTCTTAATTCCCATTGGCGTTTCGTTTTTTACGTTTCAATCATTATCGTACACTATTGATGTGTATCGCAATAAAGTTAAACCTGTAAATAATATTTTTGATTACGGATTTTTTGTTTGTTTTTTTCCGCATTTAGTGGCCGGCCCTATTGTAAAAGCTCACGAATTCCTGTATCAGATCTATCAGCCCTATAGCTTAACTAAGCTCGAATTTGGTATGGCCGGATTTTGGATCATAAATGGTTTTGGTAAAAAAATAGTGGCCGATTATGTTGCGGTAAATTTTATTGATCGTGTATTTACAAGTCCGAATTTATATACTGGTTTAGAAGCGGTAATAGCTATTTTTTCTTATTCATTACAAGTGTATATGGATTTTAGCGGTTATACAGATATTGCTATTGGTATTGCATTGCTATTGGGGTATCGCTTAAAAACAAACTTTAAATCGCCCTATAAGGCCCTTAGCACCAGCGAATTTTGGAAGCGATGGCATATTTCTTTATCCAGTTGGTTACAGGAATATTTATACGTTCCCTTGGGAGGAAACAGATCGGGGAGTATAGGGTCTTATATTTGCATCGTTATCATTTCACTTTTTATGGTGTTGTTAAGCGGAAAATTATGGTTATTATTTTTCTTAGCTGGTTTTTTTTTACTATTTATCTCTCTTGCTTTTGCTTTTCCTTCGGTAAAACCGAACATTAACACTAATATCAATTTAATGGTAACCATGTTATTGGGTGGTTTGTGGCACGGTAGCAGTTGGTTGTTTTTAATTTGGGGCGGATTGAACGGAATTGGATTGATCATTCATAAATTTTGGCAAAAAATATCGCCATTCAAAAATAATACAAGTATCCCCATAAAAATAATGTTAATGCTGATCACACTTACGTTCATCAGTTTTACACGTATTTATTTTAGAAGTCCAACTATGGATATTGTGAACGAGATCTATGATAGAATTGGTAATCATTTTTCGTTGTATTTATTTGGGGATATAATTATTGGGTATTGGTCGGTTTTAGTAGTTGTTTTATTGGGTTATCTGATCCATTGGATCCCCGAAACTATTAAGGAAAAGTATCGACACGCCTTTGCAAGTCTTCCCATTCCTGCCATGGTAGCGGTTTGCTGCCTTATTGTGTTCTTGCTCTATCAGATCATGAGTAGCGAAATGCAGCCTTTTATTTATTTTCAATTTTAATGCTTTTTTCCTACACTTTTTCTTATCTTTAAACGTTAACTTTTTGTTTGAGATCCTACAACAAAATAACGCTGATATTGATCTTGTTTCCACTTCTTTTTTTGGGACAGGAAAAATCTGCTGAAAAATTAAATGCGCGATTTGTTATAAGAACCAGCGCCGGAATTCCAAAACCGATCACAAGCAATTTATTTCGTAAATCATTTAATGGGTTTTACGACCTTGGAATATCTTTTAATTTCAGAACCGTTGGTAATTTCTATTTTGGTATTGGTTATCAAAATGTTTTTTTTAAAAATAACGAGTATTTAAAAAGACAAGTTTATAATGCAAGCATACCTTACGACACCCGTTTGTTATCTGATATTCCATTTGTAGCGCTTAGCTACGATAAGTTCTTTAAAAGTAATGCTTACGTTACTTATGGTTTAAGTTATGGATATATTCTTGGCAAATACACAAATGTAAACGAAGATACATCTGCAAAAAATAAACCGCTTATAAGTAATTCTTTTAGTGGTCAATATATTAAACCTGAGGTGAGTTTTAATTTTATTGACAAGGATAATACCTGGGTTTCTTTTTCGGTGAGGGTGAGCTATACAACTCTGTTGTATAATTACGATCCAAAGGCACCGCGTTTCAATCATTTTGAGATCAATAACCCTGATGGGCGCACATATTCTAACAGATATTATATGAGTTGGCTCACAGTAGGATTTGGAATAAATGTTTTATTAGGACGAACTAAGGAATAAAAAATGATTACAGCAGATACACCCATAAAATTTGATAGAAGGAAGTTAAAGGATAGCTCTTTGCTTGAACTTTACATGAATATTTTAAAGCCTCGCATGGTGGAAGAAAAAATGCTTTTACTTTTACGACAGGGCAAAATTGCAAAATGGTTCAGCGGTATTGGTCAAGAAGCAATTAGTGTTGGCGTGGCCTCAGCATTAAATGCCGATGAATTTATTTTACCAATGCATCGCAATTTAGGTGTGTTTACAACGCGTAAAATTCCTTTCAATCGTTTATTCTCTCAGTTTCAAGGAAAGCCCGGTGGATTTACTCAAGGGCGCGACCGCTCGTTTCATTTCGGAACACAGGAATATAAAATTGTGGGAATGATCTCTCATCTTGGCCCACAAATGGGCGTGGCCGATGGTATTGCATTAGCTGATATTTTAAAGAAAGAGAACCAGTCTGCCAGGCAGGCAGGAAAAGTTACTGTAGTATTTAGCGGAGATGGTGGAGCAAGCGAGGGAGATTTTCATGAAAGCATAAATACCGCAGCTGTTTGGAACTTGCCGGTGATATTTATTGTTGAAAATAACGGTTATGGTTTAAGCACACCAAGCAATGAGCAGTTTAAATGTAAGTCGTTTGCCGATAAAGGTATTGGTTACGGTATTGAAGGCATCAGCATTGATGGAAATAATTTATTGAAGGTTTACGAAACAATTAAAACATTGGCAGAAAGTTTACGCGAGAATCCTCGTCCTGTTATTTTAGAATGCGTTACATTTCGTATGCGTGGCCACGAAGAAGCAAGCGGAACAAAATATGTTCCGAAAGAATTATTTGATATTTGGGGAAGAAAAGACCCGGTTCATAATTTCGAAAAATATTTATTAGGCGAAGGTGTTTTAACCGAAGAGATCATTGAGCAATATCGTTCAGAAGTAAAAAAGCAAATCGACGATGGATTAGAAACTGCATTTGCAGAACAAATGCCAAAACCTGATACCGAAAAAGAATTACGCGAATTATTTAAACCTTTTATTGTAGGCGAATCAACTCCTAGTGGTGCAACAACCAATATGCGTTTTATAGACGCTATTAGTAACGCTATGAAATTAGCAATGCGCAAACATTCTAATTTGGTATTGATGGGACAAGATATTGCCGATTACGGAGGTGTTTTTAAAATAACCGAAGGCTTTGTTGAAGAGTTTGGTAAAGCAAGAGTGCGCAACACACCGCTTTGCGAAAGTGCGATTTTAGGAATCGGTTTTGGTTTATCAATTAACGGACATAAAGCCATGGTAGAAATGCAGTTTGCAGATTTTGTGAGTGAGGGCATGACTCAAATTGTAAATAATTTAGCAAAAAGTTATTACCGTTGGGGACAAAATGCAGATGTAGTTGTTCGTATGCCAACCGGCGCGGCTGTTGCATCAGGGCCGTTTCATTCGCAAAGCAATGAAGCTTGGTTTTTTAAAACACCAGGTTTAAAAATTGCCTATCCCGCTTTTCCTTCTGATGCAAAAGGATTATTGCTAACTGCTTTTGACGATCCTAATCCAGTAATGTTTTTTGAGCACAAAGCACTTTACCGCAGTATTACTGAAGATGTAGCTGATGAGTATTATAATATTCCGTTTGGAAAAGCAAAATTATTAAAGCATGGCACTGATTTAACCATTGTAACCTACGGTTTAGGGGTGCATTGGGCTTTAGAATTACTAAATACGAATAGTGATATTGCTGCTGATTTGATTGATTTAAGAACGCTTGCGCCATTGGATATGGAAACGATATACGAATCGGTAAAACAAACCGGAAAAGTGATCATATTGCATGAAGATACCTTAACAGGTGGAATAGGAGGAGAGATAGCAGCCTTGATAAATGAACACTGTTTTGAATATTTAGATGCTCCTGTAATGCGAGAAGGAAGTTTGGATACGCCGGTGCCTATGAATGCTGACCTTGAGCAAAATTTTTTACCTAAAGAACGATTTAAGGACAAGGTTTTGAAACTAATGAAGTACTAGAAGTACGATTTACGAACTACGATTCTGCGTTTAGGTTCGTACTTCGAATTTCGTTATTAACATAAATGTATAATTTTAGATAAACTAATATCATGATAAAACTAAACGACACCTACACATACGAGTTTCAATTCTCGCAAGCAGAAGTACAAGCTTTTGCAAATGCAACAGGTGATAAAAATCCTGTTCACTTAGATGCAGATTATGCCGCAACAACTATGTTCAAAAAACCCATTATGCACGGTATGTTGAGTGCATCTTTGTTCAGTAAAGTATTCGGAACATTATTTCCGGGTGAAGGAACAATTTATTTAAAGCAATCTTTATCTTTTTTGCGACCAATGTTTGTAGACACAGTATACGAAGCTCATTTTACTGTGAAAGAAGTAGTAGTAGAAAAGAATAGGGCAGTGGTTGAAACTGTTATTAAGGATAAAGCCACAGGCGCTGTTTGTACCAGTGGAGAGGCAACAGTTATGAATGTTAACCAAATTAAATAAAATTTTATAGGTGGTTATTAAACACCACTAAATACATTTGAATTATTGAATTAAAAGGCTATTTTTACCAAACTAAATAAAAAACATGGCACAAAATCAAGTTAAAAACGGTCACCCAAAAGGACTTTATTTTTTATTCTTCACGGAGATGTGGGAACGCTTTAGTTATTACGGAATGAGGGCGATCTTCATTTTGTTTATGACCAAGGTATTATTAATGCAAGATAAAGATGCGTCAGAGATCTACGGTAGTTATACTGGATTGGTTTATTTAACTCCGTTATTAGGAGGTTATTTATGCGATAAGTTTTTAGGAAACAGAAGAAGTATCATCATTGGCGGATTATTAATGGCTATTGGACAGTTTTTTATGTTCTTAAGCGCTTCGGCTGGTGCCGAAGGCGGCGTATCTATTATGTGGATGGGTTTAACTTCTATAATTATCGGTAATGGATTCTTCAAACCAAATATCTCAACAATGGTTGGTCAATTGTATCCTGAGGGAGATAGAAGAATTGATAGCGCCTTTACAATTTTTTATATGGGCATAAACCTTGGTGCCTTTTTCTCCCCATTAGTTTGCGGTTCAATGGATTTCAAATGGGGGTTTTTGGCAGCTTGCTTAGGCATGATCGCCAGTTTGATTAGTTTTGTTTTGTATCAAAAAAAATATTTAATATCAGAAGAAGGAAAAGAAATAGGTTTACCAGTGAAAAAGCTTGACATTAAAAGCATTGCTCTTATAATTGGTTCATTTGGAATTGTATTTTTTATGCTAAACTTTAAGCAGATGTTCAAGAGTGATGTAGATATCATAAGTTATTTTATTTATGGTGCTATGGTTATTATGCCAATTGTTATTTTAACAGATAAGAGTTTAAATAAAACAGAAAGAAATAGGATTATCGTAATTTTCATCCTAGCTTTTTTTGTGATTTTCTTTTGGGGTGCTTTTGAACAAGCGGGCGCTTCTTTAACATTGTTCGCAGACAGGCAAGTAGATAGAGCAGTAAGTTTATTTATCCCAGGATGGTTGATTATGCTTTCTGGAATTTCTATAATGTATTTTTTATCAAAAGGATTAAAATGGTTTTTTGATTGGAAGAAAAACATGGATTACATTGTAACAATACTAGTATCAGTTATACTAGTTGTTTTATTTTTGTCAGGTTATATTCCCGACTTTAAAAAGTCAGAATTTCCAGCAAGTTGGTTTCAATCAGTAAACCCATTAGCTGTAATTTGTTTAGCTCCACTTTTTTCAATGATTTGGGGATATTTATATAAAAAGAAATTGGAACCATCATCACCTAAAAAAATGGCAATTGGCTTAGCTTTAGTTGCCTTAGGTTATGTTGTGATTGCAATTGCTGTAAAAGGATTAGGAATAGCAGATAAAACAAGCATGATGTGGCTATTTGCTTTATACATCATTCATTCAATGGGTGAGTTGTGTTTATCACCAATTGGATTATCCATGGTATCTAAATTGGCCCCTTTAAGATTATCATCATTAATGATGGGAACTTGGTTTTTAGCCAATGCAGCTGCTAATAAATTTGCAGGTACACTAAGCGCTTTAATTCCACCATCAGGTGATGTTGATCCATCAAAGCCAGTTGTATACCCCTCTTTTGCAGGTTTTCAAATTACAAATTTATTTGAATTTTTTATGCTATTTATTATTATGACAGGTATTGCAGCCGGGATTTTATTTGCATTAAGTTCTTGGTTACAAAAAATGATGAATGAAAAAGGTCATCAAGATACGCCACTGGATATAGATCGCGTATAATGGCACGCGGATAACGCGGATGATTATGATTAATACGGATTTTTAATGATAGGCTCGGATAATTTTAAACATACCGAAATAACTGAAAAGATAATTAAAGCGTTTTACAATGTTTATAATACTCTGGGTTTTGGGTTTCTTGAAAAGGTTTATGAAAATGCTATGTACATTGAGCTCTTATCAATGGGGCTGAATGTAGACAAGCAAAAGATAATTAAAGTTTATTATGAAGGTAGTGAGGTAGGTGAATATTATGCTGATCTTACGGTTAATGAAAGTGTCACTATAGAATTAAAAGCTACCGAATCTTTATGCAATGAACATGAATGTCAGTTACTAAATTATTTAAAAGCTACAGAAATTGAAGTTGGATTACTAATGAATTTTGGAAAGAAACCAGAGTTTAAAAGAAGGGTGTTTTCAAACGACAGGCATAATCTTATTAAATCATAATCATCCGCGTTATCCGCGTGCTATAAAATCAAAGAATTAGAAGAAATACAAAATTTTAAAGGCAAGTACCCTAAGCAATTATGGTATTTGTTTTTTAGTGAAATGTGGGAACGATTTAGTTTCTACGGAATGCGCGGCATGTTGGTGTTCTTTATGATCAACCAGCTTAGCTACAACGAAGTTGAAGCCAATTTGCAATACGGCGCTTCGCAATCCTTTGTTTACGCATTTACGTTTATTGGTGGTTTATTTGCCGATAAAATTCTTGGATATCGTCGCTCACTTTTTTGGGGTGGGTTACTAATGATCATAGGAAGTATTGTGCTTGCCATTGATCCAAAGCAATTTTTCTTTATTGGCATAGGTTTTAATGTGGTTGGAACAGCTTTTTTTAAGCCAAATATTTCTTCTATCGTTGGTCGTTTATACAAAGAGGGAGATTCGCGCACAGATGCCGGTTTTTCATTGTTCTACGCTGGCGTTAACTTGGGTGCTTTAATTGGTGGTTATTTATGCATCGCCATTGGTAAGCGTGTGATGTTTGACAGTTATATTCCTCAAGGCATGGAGTGGAATGTTGCATTTGGTTTAGCTGCGGTGGTAATGATCATAAGCTTAATTACGTTTGTAAGAACGCAAAAAAGTATTGGAAGCATTGGAAATTCACCTATAGAACACCTTACACCCAAAAGGAAATTGATTTACGAATATTCAACGTATGTTGGTTCAATTATTCTTATTCCAATTGTTATTGCCATGGTTTCCAAAACCGAATATACCGATTGGTTTATGCGTATTATTGGCCCTGCTTCTTTGGTGTATTTAATTTACGAAATGAAGAACTATTCGTGGGACGAAAATAAAAAATTGATCGCGGCTATTTTATTCATGTTCTTTTCTATTTTCTTTTGGGCATTTTTTGAGCAGAGTGGAGGGTCGCTAAGTATTTTTGCAGCAAACAATTTAACTAATTCTGTTTTTGGAGCTGAGCTTGACCCAAACAGTATGAATAATTCCGCAAACTCTCTTTTTGTGATCGCATTTGCAGCACCACTTGGGATCCTTTGGATCTTTATGAATAAATGGAAGTTGGAACCAAATACTATTGTAAAATTTGGTTTGGCATTTTTATTTTTAGCTGCCGGATTTTATGTTTTCTTTTATACGCGCTTATTTGTAGATACAAACGGCGTAACATCCTTAGGTGTATTTACATTTGGATGGTTCGTTATTACCTTGGGTGAATTATGTTTATCGCCCATTGGAATGTCGGTAATGACAAAACTTTCGCCGATAAAATTACAAGCAGTTGTAATGGGCATGTGGTTTTTAGCAAGCGCTTATGGTCAGTACTTTGCAGGACTATTAGGAGCAAACATTGCCGAGGCTTCTCAAAATTCAACTAATGCCGAAAAATTTATGATCTATACCGAGGGCTATAAACAATTAGGTTTATATGCACTTATTGGCGGCGTAGTTTTAATTGCCATTTCTCCTATAATGAAGAAATTGATGGGGGGAGTTAAATGATATTATTCAGTAACAATAATGCAAAAACGATAGATTAATATTATTCCAAAACCAATCAACCCAAGCCCAAGAATAGCAAGATCTGCGCCTGATTTTGGATAATCATTTTCTTTTAGTTCTTTCTTCCCAGTTTCAAGACCATTTCTAAACAAATAGATTCCAAATGGAATTATTATTATCCCAATCGATAAAATTGCGATTTCCTCAAAAGACTAGACGTCATTACCCCAACAAAGTTTTTTTGGTATGCTCTAAAATATCAAACGCAATTTCTTTGGTTGCTCCCTCAGCGTATAAACGTAATACCGGCTCTGTTCCACTCGCACGGATCATTAACCATGTATTATCATCAAAGAAATATTTGTAACCGTCTAGGTCTTCAATGCGCGATACATTATATTTACCAAAGGCTTTGTAGCTTCCTTTTTTGCAAGCTTCCAATACTTTTTGTTTTGTGGCCTCATCAATATATAGGTCGTTACGCTCAAACCAAAACGTTCCTGTTATATCGTAAACCTCTTGAATTAATTCTTTTAATGATTTGCCCGATTTTGCCATGAATTCCCAAATGGTTAAACCCATCCAAATCCCATCGCGCTCAGGAATATGTCCTTTAATAGCAATACCACCACTTTCTTCACCACCAACTAACACATCTTCTTTTACCATAATGCCACAAATATATTTGAAACCAATTTTCACAACATCAAGCGGTAAATTATAATGGTCGCACATATTTTTTATTTTCACCGAAGTACTAAACGCAACTGCTACTTTTCCTTTCATATTTTTGTACTTCACCATGTAATGGATCAACAACAAAATTATATGATGCGAATCAACAAATTTTCCTTCCCCATCATATAAGCCAATACGATCAGCATCTCCATCTGTAGCTAAACCACAAGAAATATTTCCGTTCGACTTAATAAAATTACTTAACTCTTGTAAATTCTTATGAATTGGCTCCGGAGCTTGCCCATGAAAACCAGGATTATTATCGTTATGTAAATGATGAATGTTTGGAAATAATTTACTCATTACTCTTTGGCCTGCACCAAACATACTATCGTATACCAAATTCAATTTCGAATTTCTAATAGCGTCTAGGTTAAAATTCTTTTCTACATGTTTAATGTAATCGTTCTCAAGGTCTATGTAGTTTAAAAGACCATTTTTTTCAGCATCCTTTAAATTAATTACATCAAGGTCATAAATTGTATCTGGAGGAATAATATCTTCTATTTCCTTCACCAATTCAGGCCCAAGTGGTCCGCCATAATGTGCTTTTATTTTATAGCCATTGTACGAAGCAGGATTATGGCTTGCAGTAATAATAACTCCAAGATGTGTTTTATATTTTACCGCACCCAATGAGATCATTGGCGTGCTAATAAAGTCTTTCGCCAAAAACACTTTTATATTATTCGCAATAAAAACCTTCGCGGCTGTTTCTGCAAATAACTCTCCTGCAAAGCGGCAATCGTGTCCTAAAATAACGCTTGGTTGTTTGTGAGTTTTGATCAAGTATTTACTTACAGCTTCGGTAACACGTGCAACGTTGTCTACCGTAAAGTCTTTTGCTATAATGGCTCTCCAGCCGTCGGTTCCAAATTTTATGTTTGTCATACTAATAAAAGTGCAATATCAAATATAATAAAAAAGAGAATGTGTTATTTTGTAATTGAGTAAGCAGGCATTATTTTTTAGTGAACGAATCTCTAAGGGCCAGCATTTTTATTGCTGTTGCGGCAGCCTCTTCACCTTTATTGCCGTGCTTTCCGCCCGCTCTATCAACAGCTTGCTGCATGTTATTTGGGGTTAAAACACCAAATATCACCGGCTTGCCAAATTTGATATTCAGTTGAGTAATCCCATTTGCCACTGCATCACAAATAAAATCAAAATGCCTTGTTTCTCCTTGAATCACGCAACCTAAAACAATAACTGCATCAACTTTTTGTTTCTGTAATAAATATTGCGCGCCAAGTGTTAACTCATATGCTCCGGGAACAGTTCTAATGGTAATATTCTTTTCTTTAGCATCTTTTTCTCTCAAAAAACTAAGAGCGCCCTCTTTTAATTCGTGTGTGATCTCATGATTCCACTCAGCCCAAACAATGCCAAATTTATAACGCGCTGCACTTGGCACTTCGCTACCTTCAAAGGTTGATAGATTTTTTTGTGTACTCAACATCTTCTTAAAAAAACAACCCCGCATAATAGTGCGGGGTTTGAGTTTGTTTTATAAATTCCCTAGTGCTTTTAATCGGGCAATATGCCTGTCGGCTTCTTTGCCAATTTCGGTGCTACCGTATTCTTTTTCCAAACGTTCGTACATATTTACGGCTTCAGCATAATTTGATTTCAACTCATAAGCAAAACTCGCTTTCTTTAAGAAATAAGGTGTTGTAAAATTATTTACCCTCATATCTGCCGCTTTTAAATAATATTTAATGGCTTCATCAACTTTGTTTTGCTCAACATAAGCATCACCAATTAATCCTGTTGCCATTGGAGCAATCATTTCGTCATCCAAATTGTACTTTTCTAATCTTTCAATGGCTTGTTCGTATTTACCAAGACGTAAATAACAAATCCCTGCGTAATAATTAGCAAGTGTTCCGGTTTTTGTCATTCCATATTCATCAGCTACAGCATCAAACCCCATTATTGGTTTTTGACCATCAGCTGTGTAAACCATACGGTTACCATTTAATGCAATACTAAAACTGTCGATATCAAAGAACTTTTGAGCCCACATGATCTCGTTTCCGGCTTCAGCTTCTTTTTCGGGTAAATACTTAAAATTCCAGAATACAAAAGCAGCAATAACTACAAGTAATCCACCACCACCGTACTGGACCATTTTCTTGTTCTTTTCATAAAAAAGCTGAATGCCCTGCAAATTAGGATCTATCGCACGCTCTTCTTGCTCCTCAATAATCTCTTCAACTTGTTCATTAGCATCTACATTCTCAATTGTAGACTCATCTTTAGTTTCTGCCATTTGTTAAAATAATAGGGTGCAAAAATAGGCTTTTTTACTGATAAATCGAAATTTTTTTAAACATGCCCCAAAGGCTCGTAAACTAAGCGTATTTTTACGTTGAAACGTATGTTTTTAAAAGACCTATCCTTAGTTAACTTCAAGAATTACAGCGAGTTTTCGGCCCGTTTTTCGCCGAGGATCAACTGCTTTGTGGGCAATAATGGCTCGGGTAAAACCAACCTTTTAGACGCCATTCATTACCTCAGTTTATGCAAGAGTTATTTTAATGCCATTGATAGTCAAAATATCAAAAATACCGAGGCTTACTTCATCCTACAGGGTCATTTTGATAAAAATGGAGAAACTGATGCGGTGTATTGTGGAATAAAACGTAATCAAAAAAAGGTATTTAAAAAGAACGGTAAAGAGTATCATAAATTAAGCGAGCATATTGGGCAGTATCCTTTGGTAATGATAAGTCCTAACGATAATGAATTGATTTGGGGTGTAAGCGAGATCAGAAGAAAATTTGTTGATAGCATCATTTCGCAATACGACAAAGTATATTTGGATAGTTTGATCGCCTATAACGGTGCTGTAAAACAACGAAATTCACTTTTGAAGCAATTTGCAAAGGGGCAAACAATGGATTCATCATTGTTGGAGATATGGGATCAGCAGCTAACCATTTACGGAAATGTTCTTATTGAAAAAAGAAAAGATTTTTTGAATTCATTCATTCCTATGTTCAATCATTTTTATGAAATCCTTAGCGATCATAAAGAAGAAGTGCTTTTAGATTACGAAAGTTCGCTGGAAGGACGTGATTTTAAAACGGCACTTATGGCGTGTTTGCCAAAAGATAGAATTTTGGAATATACTACGGTTGGTCCACACAAAGATGATATGGACTTTAAGATCAATGGACTTTCACTCAAAAAATTTGCATCACAAGGACAGCAAAAGTCGTATTTACTCGCTTTAAAATTGGCGCAATTTCAATATATAAAAGATAGAAAACACGAAAAACCCCTGTTGTTATTGGATGATGTGTATGATAAATTGGACGAGACGCGTTTTAATAAATTAATTGATCTTGTAAAAGGAGATGAATTTGGTCAAGTATTTATTACCGACACACACATTGAACGAATGCAGATCTTATTTGGCAATAGTAAAACAGATCATAAATTATTTAAGGTTAACAATGCATTGGTAGATGAAATAGTATGAGAAAAAGTAATCTTATAAAATTGGGCGACGCCATTCAGCAATTACTAAAAAGTGAAAAACTGGATATAAAAATGAGTCGTTTTGCTGTTAAAAATGCTTGGGAGGAAATTGCCGGAAAGGTTATTGCAAATCACACAATTTCTGTAAGCTTTGATGATCAAAAAAATGTTTTTTTATATTTAGATTCAGCTGCAGTTAAAAACGAAGTGATGTATAGCAAAGAAAGCATTGTAAAAAAGATCAATCAGTTTTGTGGTTACGAATTAGTAAAAAACTTAGTTATAAAGTAAGTGAACGTTACAGATCAATTAATAAATGATGGCATTCTTGATCAGGATCAAGCTCAGCGCATAAACGATTCGGAGCGCGACAAACCCATGAGCGTTCATTGGGAATTAAAAACCATTCTTTATCTCGGTATTCTTTTATTTATGTCGGGCCTGGGTATTTTGGTGTATCAAAATATCGACACAATTGGCCACACGGTTATTATTGGAGTAATAAGCATTGCTTGCGCTGCTTCTTTTTATTACGGCTTCATAAGGAGAAAGCCATATTCCAACGGCGAAGTAAAATACGACTCTCCTTTATTTGATTATGTGGTGTTGCTTGGTTGTTTATTGTTTGGAGTCCTTATTGGGTATATACAATATCAATATATGGTTTTTGGAACACACTATGGCATTGCAACACTATTTCCGGCCGCACTTTTTTTGGGTACTGCTTATGTATTCGATCACAAAGGAATTCTTTCACTAGGAATTACAGGTTTTGCTGCTTCGGCAGGAATTTCGGTAACACCAATGCATTTGTTGAAGAATAATGACTTTTCAAGCAATGATATTATTTGGACATCGATTGTTGTAGGGGCTGTTTTAGCTGGATTTTCAAAATTGACGGATATTAAGGATGTTAAAAAGCACTTTGGCTTTACTTATAATAATTTTGCTTCAAACATTTTATTTATTGCTCTTTTGGCGGGTTTGTTTAACGAAGGTTATATGGCTTTTGTTTACTTTTTATTGATCGCCGGCCTTGTATTCTATTATATGCGCTATGCCATTGCTGAGAAGTCGTTTTTGTTTCTTTTACTATCTGTGGTGTATGGTTATATAGCATTAACCTATTCTTTCTTTTCTCTTTTAATTCAAATAGGGAATGAATTAAGTTTTATGCTTGGGCTATTTTACATTGTAGCATCATGTGCCGCAGTTGTCCTTTTCTTTATTTATTATAAACGCATTTTAAGAATTAAAAAATGATCGCTTATAATAAAATATTATTAAGCAATTTGCTTGTCGTTAAAAAGACCAAGCAGTGGTTTAGCCGCGATTTGATCAATGGTGCGCAAATGGCCTCCGTTTTAAATAAGTATCCAATAGAATACTTTAAACCTAATATTTTTATCAAAGTTGGATTATTTCTTTTTACACTTTTTCTTATAAGCGCAGGGCTCGGTTTATTTTCTTTAGTTACCATGAGCATCTTTATGAATGATAATTCGTTTGAGGGTTATAGCATTGTAGTAAGCATTGTTTTTGGTGGCGCATGTGTGTTTTTTCTCGAAAAATTTATTCAATGGCGTAATTGGTATAGCAATGGAATTGATGATGCGCTTTTATATAGTGCTTTGAGTTTTATTTTTTCGGCTGTTGCGTTTAGTATAAGCAATAATCTTAACGACGAAGATGGACTTCTATTACTCTGCTTTATTTATTTGCCATTTCTTATAGCAGCAGCAGTAAGGTATATAGATAGAGTTGTAACCATTTTTATGGTAGTCTGCATTTATACCATTTTCTTTTTATTGATCATGAAAATTGGCGACGTCGCTAAATTTATAATGCCTTTTGCATTCATGGCTTTATCTGCAGCATTTTATTTTATTGTAAAAAAGCAAATGTATTTGCCGCAAATAATTCATTATAAAGGTTGTTTAAAGGTGATAAAATCAATTGCATTAATTGTATTTTACGTTTCCGGAAATTATTATGTTATCCGCGAAAGTAGCGTTGAGTTTTTTCATTTGGATCTAAACGAAGGACAAGATATTCCAATGGCACTTATTTTTTATGCTTTCACGGCTTTTGTTCCTTTGCTGTATTTATTTTTTGGCTTAAGATCAAAGGATAAATTAATGGTTTGGGCTGCTTTATTATTAATTGCAGTTTCAGCCATTACTTTTAAATATTATTTTAGTTTGGGACACCCTGAAGTTTCATTAACGATAGCCGGTATAATGATGATAGTTTTAGCATACGCTTCTATAAAATATTTAATAAACGATAAAAATGGCATCACCTTTAAAGATGATCCTAATGAAGATAATTTCCTTAAAACAAATGCCGAAGCGCTTGTGATCGCTCAAAGTTTTGGAACGCATGCTCAGCCTATAGATACCGGTGTAGAAATGGGTGGCGGCCAATTTGGTGGCGGTGGTTCGGGAGATAAATTTTAAACTAATACATTATGAGAATATATTTTTTACTTTTTGCTTTTCTTTTTACTTTAAGCTTTAACGCACAAACCAATGATTCTATAATGTTGCGAAAGATTTATGATCATTATTTAACTGAAAGCAAGAGTTATAAGAATCTCGAGTATTTAGCTACAAAAATCGGCGGACGATTAAGCGGAAGTAAAAAGGCCGAAGAGGCTGTGTATTGGGCCAAAAAAGCACTTTATGATGCAGGTGCTGACACGGTTTATTTGCAGCCTTGTATGGTGCCGCATTGGGAAAGAGGAAAAATTGAGAAGTGTGAACTCAATTCAACCAAATTAAAAATAAGTAAAAAAGCATTAGCCATCACAACATTAGGAAGTAGTGTTAGTACTCCTCTTGCCGGATTAAAAGCAAATGTGATCTCTGTGAGTTCATTTGATGAATTAGAAAAATTGGGCGAAGTAAAAATAAAGGGTAAGATAGTTTTCTTTAATGTACGTTTTAATGATAAAAATATTGTGCCCGGAACATCTTACGGAGAAACTGTAAAATACAGACATGCTGGTGCTTCACGCGCCGCAAAATACGGTGCATTGGCAACGGTAGTGCGCAGTATGACAAACGCGCGTAATAATTCTCCTCACACCGGAAATATGAAATATGATACTTCAGTATCAATGATCAAGATCCCATGTTTTGCTTTGAGTTATCTTGCGGCAAACGATTTGAGTGATGCCTTGGAAAAAGACCCTGATCTGATGCTTTTCTTGCAAAACGAATCAAAGAATTTGCCTGATGTGCCTTCGTTTAATGTTATCGGAGAGATAAAGGGTTCAGAAAAACCAAATGAGTATATTATTTCTGGAGGACATTTAGATAGTTGGGATAATGGCCAAGGCGCGCATGATGATGGTGCTGGCGTTGTTCAAACCATTGATGTGATGGGAATGTTTAAAAAAATGGGCGTAAAGCCACGCCATACCATTAGAACAGTTTGTTTTATGAACGAAGAGAATGGTTTAGGTGGTGCTAATGCATATTTTAAAGAGGCTGAAGAGAAAAAACTTAAACACATTGCAGCACTTGAAACAGATGCTGGTGGATATACACCTCGCGGTTTTGGAGTTGATACCACAAAAGGAATGCATAATATGGTTTCAAAATGGGCGCCTTTATTTAAGCCTTATTTTATAGAGAACATTAAAATTGGCGGTGGTGGTGCCGATATTGGTCCATTAGAGAAATTAGGCGTGCCTTGCATTGGTTTTGAACCCGATAATCAACGTTATTTTGATATCCATCATACAGCCGACGATACGTTCGACAAGGTAAATAAGCGCGAATTGGAGCTTGGTGCCGCTGCTATTGGGAGTTTGATCTATTTGATAGATAAATATCATCCTTAAGTTGGTTTCTTTAAAATAATACGGCATTATAAACTAATTTTGCATCCCGAAGTCTAATAGTCGGTTAGTAATTGAGATCAATTTTTGTATATATTTTTCTGTTTGTTGTTAGTTCAAAACTAGCGGCACAAAATTTTTCTATCAGCGGCAGCGTTTCTGATGGATCTAACGGCGAATCGCTTATTGGCGCTGTTGTTTATTTAAAGGAAAGCCCGGCTACCGTACAGGTAGGGAAAAAAGTTTCTTCTACAAATCAATACGGTTTTTATTCCATTAATTCCCCAAAAGGTAATTACGTTCTCGTTTGTCAGCTCATTGGGTATTCAACATTTACAACTGCTATTGACTTAAACGCTAACCAATCATTAAATATAAAAATGTTGACTCCCGAAAAGCAATTGGATGAAGTAGAAGTTAGTGCAAAGGGAAATGAAGAGAATGTAAAGAGTACGCAAATGAGCGCTGTAAATTTGGATATGGCCGAAATAAAAAAGATCCCGGCTTTTATGGGCGAAGTAGATATTTTAAAAACGATTCAATTATTACCCGGAGTTAAAAACGCAGGCGATGGTAATACTGGTTTTTATGTTCGTGGTGGAGGACCGGATCAAAATTTAATTTTGTTGGATGAAGCAAACGTTTACAATGCTTCACATTTAATGGGTTTCTTTTCAGTATTTAATGGAGATGCGATTAAAAATGTGAGTTTGATCAAAGGAGGAATGCCCGCGCAATACGGTGGTAGATTGTCTGCGGTATTAGACATCAACATGAAAGATGGTAATAATCAAAAGTTTCAGGTTGATGGTGGAATAGGAGTGATCGCTTCTAGGTTAACTATTCAAGGCCCTATTATTAAAAACAAAGCCTCTTTTATTATTAGTGCTCGTAGAACTTATATTGATATTTTGGCAAAACCATGGTTAGATAAATCAGACTTTAAAGGAACCGCCTATCATTTCTATGATCTGAATGCGAAGTTAAATTATATCATCAATGATAAAAATCGTTTATTTTTTAGTACGTATCACGGAAGAGATGTTTTTGACTTTAAAGACATCGAGGGTGGATTTTCAACGCGAATTCCTTGGGGAAATACAACAGCAAGCTTAAGATGGAATCATATTTTTAATCCGAAATTATTTTCAAATACCACGGCTGTATTTTCGAATTATGATTTTAGTTTTGCGGCCACGCAAGATGAATTTGAATTCAAGATCAAATCTGGCATCAGAGATTTTAATATTAAGTACGACCTTAATTATTTTCCAAACTCTCGCCATAATATCAGGGCCGGCGTTAATTATATTTATCACATATTTACGCCAACCAACGTAAGTGCAAAACAGGGAGAAACTTCGTTTGATCTGGGTGAAGTAATTCGTTTGTATTCGCACGATGCCGCCGTTTATATTGGAGATGATTGGGATATTAGTTCAAAATTTAAAGCAAATATTGGCTTGCGGTACGGAAATTTTACACAAGTGGGACCGTTTAAGCGTTACAAAAAAGATATGTTTGATAGAGTGAACGACACGGTAGTTTACAAGCCAGGCGAAAAGGTGGTGAATTACGATGGACTTGAGCCGCGATTAGCATTGCGTTATAGCCTAAATCCAAGCTCTTCTTTAAAAGCATCGTATACCAGAAATTATCAGTTTATACATTTAGCAACTATCTCATCTTTGAGTTTACCTACAGATGTTTGGATGCCATGCACAGAGGTTATTAAACCACAAATTGGAAATCAGTATGCTTTGGGTTTCTTTAAAAACTTTAAGGAAAATCAGTATGAAACCAGTGTTGAAGTATATTACAAAACAATGGCCAATCAAATTGAATATAAAGAAGGTTCCGAGCCAAGTGATAATGTATATGACAATCCGGATAATGCATTTACTTACGGAAAAGGCTGGGCTTATGGAGCAGAATTTTTTGTAAAGAAATCCAAAGGGAAATTTACAGGATGGATTGGTTATACGTTATCGTGGACATGGCGTCAATTTGACGAGATAAATTACGGAAGAAAATTTTTGGCCAAGTACGATCGCAGGCATGATGCATCTCTTGTTTTAACTTACGACATGAACAAACTTTGGAATTTTGGAATGGTATGGGTGTATGGTACAGGAAACAGAGGAACATTACCAAATGGCTTTTTTTTATATGAAGGAAGTCAGAGCCATGATTATGGTTTACGAAACTCTTATCAATTTGTCCCTTATCATCGTATGGATTTGAACGTAACATTTACACCTGATCGCGAAAAACATTTAGATAAAAAACGAAAGAAATTAATTGAGCGTTATATAAAGGATGGTAAGGATACAACAAACATTAAAGTACCAAAAAAATGGGCAAAGTACTTTAGCAATAGTTTTACTTTAAGTGTATTTAATGCTTACAATAGGTACAATCCGTATTTTATTTATTTTACGCGTGAAGGAGATTTTACAAACGGAACATTAAAAGTGGGAGCAAAGCAAGTATCTTTATTTCCAATTTTACCAAGTGTAACATGGAATTTTAAATTTTAAACTTATCCCCCTCTTCAGAGGTGTTGCGAAAGCGATGGGGAAGGAAAGAGCTACAAATTGAAAAACAAAACATACATATTAATTAACTTAACAAGTTTGCTTTTTGCATGCCGCAAAGACGTAAATGTAAAACTACCCGATTACAAAGAAAAACTTGTAGTAGAAGGAAGTATTGAAACAGGAAAAAATCCTGTTGTGCTTTTGTCGGTATCTGTTCCATACTTTGGAACCTTTGATTTTAGCACACCCGAAAAAGCATTCGTAAAGGGCGCGTTTGTTACTGTAAGTGATGGTACAATTATTGACACGCTTTCTGAATTAGATCCAACAACAGGGTATATTTATTTGGGAACTAAAATAACAGGACAAGTAGGAAAGACCTATACTTTAAAGGTAAGATATAATGCAAAAGAGTATTCGGTGCAATCTACCATATTGCCGCCTGTTCCATTAGATAGTTTATATTTTAGATGGGAACAAGACTCATTAGGTTTTATTTGGCAGCATTTTAAAGAGCCTGCAGGTTTAGGAAATAATTATCGTTGGTTCTCTAAGCGTTTGAACGCAAAATATAAAGATAATTTTTTTGCTGCTCCTTTATTCTCGGTGTTTGATGATAAATTTGTGGATGGAAAGGCTTTTGATTTTTCTTATGATCGCGGTCCGCAACCCGATAAAATTCAAGAGTGGCGTGATGACCCAAGAAGGATTTGGTATAGAGTGGGAGATACGGTGGCGGTAAAATTTACTCACATTGGAAAAAAAGAATATGATTTTTGGTATACATACTACCAAAACAAAGCGAGCAACTCAAATCCATTTTCAGCACCTACTAATGTAAAAAGTATGTTCGGGCAAAATGAAGATGTGTTTGGTGCTTTTGTAGCCTATTCAACAAATTTTGATACGCTTGCGGTTAAGCCTAAGCCTTAATGGGAATTTTACGCCGTTTGCCCCGTATATTTCTTAATAAACTCCATCACAGTATCCACCATATTGGCACTTCCAATAATTAATGGGGTACGTTGGTGTAATTCCTTTAGATCAACTTCCATGATGCGTTTTTCGCCTGTGGTAGCTTTACCGCCCGCTTGCTCTAATATAAAAGCTAAGGGGTTGCACTCATAAAGTAAACGCAGTTTGCCATTTGGCGATTTTGTAGTTGTAGGATAAATATAAACACCACCTGTAATTAAATTTCTGTGAATATCTGCAACGCCTGATCCAATATAACGTGATGAGTATGGACGGCCGGTTACTTTGTCTTCTTCCTGACAGTATTTAATGTATTTTTTTATTCCATCAGCAAAGTGCAAATAGTTTCCTTCATTTACAGAATAAACCAAACCATCTTTTTTGGTTTGCATATTTGGATGCGATAAACAAAACTCACCAATACTAGGATCTAATGTAAAACCATTTACACCTTTACCTGTGGTATAAACCATCATACAGCTGCTTCCGTAAATAACATAACCCGCAGCAACCTGTTCGGTTCCACGTTGCATAAAATCTTCTAAAGTACCGGGGCCACTTAAAGATTTACGACGGTAAATAGAAAATATTGTTCCAACCGAAACATTTACATCAATATTTGATGAGCCATCTAAAGGGTCAATTGCTACAACATACTTTGCTGTTTTTGAAATTTCAGAATCAATGGAAATGATGTCCTCCGTTTCTTCGCTTGCAATAGCACAAACTTCGCCACCTGCTTTAAAAGCTGCAATAAACTGTTCGTTTGCAAAAACATCAAGCTTCTTTACCTTTTCGCCTTGAATATTAATATCACCGGTTTCACCTAAGATCTCTGCTAAACCAGCTTTACTTACCTCACGATTAACTATTTTTGAGGCAATACCAATATCTCTTAATAAACGCGATAATTCGCCTTTAGCGTATGGAAAATCGGCTTGCTTCTCTATTACAAATTGACCTAATGTTTTTACGTTCATAGTTTTAAAATAATACGAGGACAAATGTACTCCAAATAAAGGGAAAAAAGAAGGGGCATTTTAACGAAAGTAAGCGCTACTTAGTCGTCCTTCAAAAACTATATAAGCCTTGTTATTATTGAGTTTGTTTAAAAATAGTGCGAAAAAAATCTACCGAAAAAAGTAAAAAAGGATTAAAAAAGCGGCAGATGTTTTTAAGTGTAAATTAAACCGCAATTCTGCGCCCGGGATAGAATGAAAAGCCTTGTTTAGGGCTTTGCTTAATGTTTGCGCTACGAGGAGGCTTCGCTTTTTCTGCGCAGACCCCGCAGTGCGACAAACATAGCAAAGGACAAACAAGCTTGAAGTGATAGCCCGATAAGGCGCCAAAATAGTAAAAAATACTTTTTGAGGTTCTACTACTTAGAGAGCTCTTCATTTAAGAAATCATGCCAATCGCCAAGGTTAGCGATAACTTGAATCTTACGGTAGGCTTCATGAAAAGCCTCATCGTTAATTTGCGAATTAAGAACCTTAATACGGTATTTATCGAAATTTGAGAGCGCAAACCTTTCTTCCGAACTCAGTTTTTCACCACTGAATTCTTTATCTCTAATGTCGTTAATGCTATTAGTTAACGTTTTATTTGCTGTTGAAAATAGTCTGCTTAGTAAGTCACGCTTTTGGTCCACGATACAAAGTTACTTAGTATCAGGCACGCAAGTCAATGAGATTGATTATCTTTCTAACACTAAATTGTTAATTTGCCTATCTTTGTAAAAGTGATGATCAGACGAAGTAATTTCATAATTTTTTTAATGGTTTTTGTTTTAGGTGTAAATATTATCCAAGCAAAACCACGCACTTCTCGTTATGAATTTTGGTGGGTTTTAGGACATCCTTTTGCCGCTATAAAAATTAAAAAAACATATAATAAAGTCACAAAAGTATACGACCAAAATTTACTTAAGGTAAAACTTGATGCATACTCCTCCGGAGGCAAGCTGGACGCGTTTAGGCACGTATTTTACTTTGCCGCTTTTGCTCAAAAAATAAAACAAAAAAAGGTATTAAAATTGGGTAAGGCACATGAAAAAACAAATCATCTTGATTTTAAGCGTGGAAAATTGGAAGATGGACTTACGGCCGACAGTTTAAGCTGCATTATGGATCTTTTAAATAATGAAATAGGCGCAAAGCTTGGACAAGAAAATAAGAAGTTGAGTTTAGAAGAATTAAAACAAATAGTGATAGACTTAGTAAATAAAGGCGATGCTTATTATTTTTCTATAAGCAACGACGGTAAATTTTTAGATTGCTTAAACAAGCCAATTAATGTTGAAAAATACAGGGGAAAGTGGTTTGTTCCTAAGTGTTTATTGGGTTTTAAAGCAAAGCAGGATAATGATTAGTTTCTTTGATCTTTTTGGGCGTGCCCCCGCTCGTGGAATTATGGAGCGGGGTCGGGCTTTACGTTCGCCGCAGCGAACAATCTTTTTGCAACTCTCTGTTAAAAATAGCAGGGAAATTGCAAAAAGCCTGCCTACCGGCAAGGCAGGGATTTCCACTTCAATCCCTCACGCGGCAGTTTGGAACTCTCTCCGTGACTCCGTGGCAAAAAAAAAATCAATCAAAGGCGAATTAATTATGCAGTTTGTTTAACTCTGTGTTCTCTGTTGTTTCTGCCTCTTAAATTATAAAAGCCTCTGTAATTCCTCGTAAGTTAATTTACAATTCACCCACTGATCATCAAAAACTGTATTTGTTTTTTTATAGAATTTAATAGCAGGTTCGTTCCATTCCAGCACTTGCCATTCCATACGTTTTACTTTATCTTTTTTGGCAACTTTAACAACGGCATCAAACAGTAATTTTCCATAACCATGTTTGCGCTCATTTTCGGTTACAATAATATCTTCTAAAAATAAACACTTTCCTTTCCAGGTGCTGTATTTATAATAGTAGAGCGCCAACCCAACTATCTTGCCGTCTTTTTCGGCTACAAAAAAATCAAATTGTTTATCGACACCAAAACCCCATTCTTCCATTTGGGCAACTGTAACTTCAACTTGGTTAGGGGCTTTTTCGTAAATAGCTAGCTCTTTTATGAGTGTTAACACGCTGTTTAAATCTTTTAGATTTCCTTTTCTAATTATTATCCCTTTCATAATGCGTAACTAAGAATTTTACTTATTTTAGCCTAATATATGAAAAAACAAATCAATCTTTCAAAGGGAGTTTTAACTCTATTATTCCTTTTATTCACAAGCGTTTTATTTTCGCAAAGAGACATGTTCACTGCCGAAACCTCTTATGATATTATTAATAAGGGCGTGAAACTTCACGATGAAAAGGAATACGATAAGGCCATTGAGCAATTTAAAAAGGTAAACCGAAATGATTCCGGTTACTACATTGCCGCTATTGAGTTACTTAACAGTTACCTTGCTTCAAAAAAGAGCGAGGAAGGTTTAGCTTATTGTAATCGATTGCTAACTATAAAAAATGATTACACGCCGAATTTTCTAATTTTTAAGGGAGATTTTTTAGATGAGCTTAAACGCACCAAAGAAGCCGAAGAAATATTCTTATTTGGGCAAAAGGAGTATCCTACTAACAATTCTTTTTATTACGAGTTAGGAGTTGTAAAAATGCGACAAAGTAAATATGAGGATGCCTTTAATTGCTTCATTCAGTCTATCCGCATCAATCCATTTCATTCGGCAAGTCATTACCAATTGGGATTGATGGCACATCGTCATAACAATATTACAGCTACCATGTTATCTACTATGTTTTATTTTTTATGCGATAATTCAAGTAAGCGCGCAAAACGAATGGTTGGGGATCTTGAAAAGATATCTAAACAAGAGATCGAACCAGATACAACACTTTCAACAAATATCCTTAAAGATCAAAATTCGTTTGAAGAAATAGAAAGTATTATTCGTTCTAAAGCAGCACTTGCGCCTAAATACAAAGGAAAGACTGACCTCAAATATGATCTTGTTAAGCAGGAACAATTAGTTATTGAAAATATTGGTAAGTATAAGGATGTAAAAGGTTTTTATAATGAAGTATATGGTAAATTCTTCGATGAACTTAATAAAGCAGGATATCTTGAACAGTATTTATATTTTTCTTTATCTGGTATGGAATTAGAAGAAGTTAATAAGTGGCGCGAAAAAAATAAATCGAAAATGACCGAGTTTGAAGCCTGGGCCTATAATTATTTTTGTGAGAAACTAGCAACCTACGACGAAAATTTAAATGGAGTAAAGACAAATGTGCCGCATTATTCTGCTAAAAGTAGGGTGGCAAGTGCAGGTATGAAAAATTCAAAAGGGGAAAATGAAGGGTATTGGAATTTTTATTTTACAAATGGTATAAAAAGATCCGAAGGCGCATTTAAAAACGGCATCAAAGATGGTTTATGGAAATATTATCATAAAACTGGTGATATAAAGGAAGAATCGATGTTTAAGAACGGTAAAGAAGTGACTTATAAATCGTACTATGAAAATGGAAATCCTAAAATTGAATTTCCAATGGACGGAGATCAAATTGATGGTGAACTTAAGTCGTATTTTGCCAATGGAAACGTAAAACTAACTCGTTTTTTTAAGCAGGGGAAAATAAACGGGATGGAAGTACATTATTATAGGAACGGTCAAAAAGAGATCTCTTATCTTAATAATGATGGTGTTTTTGATGGTCATATTGAAGAATTCTATGATAATGGCAAGCCGTTCACGAAATTTAATATCGTAAAAAGTGATCGCCAAGGTGATTATAAAGAGTTTCATAATGATGATAAGAGCACATTAAAAAATGAGGGGAAGTATGTTAACGGCAAACGTTTCGGTGAATGGAAGGCGTATCATTCAAATGGAAAAATATCGTGGGTTGGCTCGTACAATAAAGACGGCAAGAAAGATGGAACTTATAAGAATTATTTCTCAAGCGGTACAGTAAACAGTGAAGAAATTTTTGATGATGGAAAATTAAGCGGAACTCAGAAATATTACGATTATGATGGTGTATTATGGGAAGAGTATGTATACAAAAAAGGAAAGCTGCAACAGTACAAAGCCTTTAAAAAGGACGGTTCAGCAATTTGTGATACAAAGATAAACGGTAAGAATTTTAAAATCGTACAGTATCACCCATTAGGTAAAAAAAGAAGAGAAGGTTCGGTTTCTGATGGTGATTTGGATGGCGTATGGAAGTATTATACAAACTTTGGTGTATTAATAAACGAGATAAATTATAAAGAGGGGAAATATGACGGCAAATACACAACTTACCATACAAATGGACAAATAAGTAAAGAAACACCTTACGTGAATGATGTTCAAGATGGTTATTACACAAGTTATTTTATTAATGGAAAGTTAAAAACGGAAGGAATGCTGAAGGATGATAAAAAAATTGGAATTTGGAAATATTACAAAATTCATGGGTGTCTTGATAGGGTTTACTATAACATCAATGATGAATCGGAGGGGTGGAGTGAATATTATGATGTGAAGGGAAGATTAGATCGTGAGGAATTAGTAAGCGAAGGAGTTTTGATTCGCATGGTTTATTATGATACTCTTGGGAATGTTAGGCAGAACATTGATCTTAGTAAAGGTACCGGAGTTTTAGAAAAGAAGAATATGGCTGGTAAAATGATATTAAAAAAAGCTTTTGTAAAAGATCTATCTGAGGGGCCGTCTATTGAGTATTACTCAGACGGTACCGTTGAGTCGCAGGTAACATTTAAAAACGGTAGTAGGGAAGGAAAATTTACAGTGTTTGATGAATTAGGAAAGAAAGCAAGAGAGATGAATTTTTTTAACGATGATGTTACAGGTAAAAAGTTTGGGTACTATGATGATGGAAAAGTTGAGAGTTATTATACATATCTAAAAGATGATTATAATGGAAAGGCTGAAGTATTTCATGAGAATGGAAAGCTTTATAAAGAGTCAAACTATGAGGATGGAGAAATTCAAGGTGAATCGCCGGTTTACGACGAGTTTGGTGAATTGATCTATAGAAGGACATACCATAATGATCTTTTGGTAAGTTATACATACAAGGATGCTGCGGGTAAATTTCTTCCTGAAAAAAGTTTATCTGAGGGGGATAATAAATTAATTGCCTATTTCCCCAACGGTAAAAAATCAGTAGAAGTTGGATATACAAGTGGAGATATAAATGGCAAACGCGTAATTTATTTCTCAACTGGAAAAGTAAATATAGAAGACGAATTTTTTTATGATTCTGCTCATGGTTCTACTAGAGAATATTACTCTAATGGTAATTTGAAAGTAAAGGAAAATCATTATTATGGTGAGTTGGATGGAAAATGCGAATATTTTTATCCCGATGGAAAGATCAAAAAAGTAGTAAATTACTATATGGGAAGTCGCCATGGCTGGACCATATATTATGACGTTGCAGGAAAAGCTATAAAGTCTATTTGGTATTATAACGACGGTTCAATTTTTGTAAAATAAATATTATTAGAACATTTTTCTTCATATTTTTTAGTGTAGGCATACTGTTACTGAGATCACAGGAAAACCTGAATGTTGAAGATGTTTTAAAGAAATACCCGAACGAACTTATTGTATATATTACAAAAGATGAAAAGTATAATGTTGATATAGTTAAGAGTAAATTGCAGATAACTAAAACCTTTAGCGAGAAATTTTTAATATCGCGCAGTACCTTAAATATTATCAGGAATCTAAAAGTACGAACGTCTAGTTTTATAAAGGTAAGCGATATTCAAGCGTACATACATGTGTATAATGGAAAGAATCATTCGAAAAAAAAGTTGACTGATATTGTTCTTAAATCAGAGGACGATCTAAAGAACGGAGTGTTTTACGAAGGTGATGAATTTTATGTTATTAATTTCTTTGATGCAAAAGGAGGCGATATAATTGAAGTAAATTACAAAGAGACTTATGTGGAGCCTCAGTTTTTTGGCGCCTTATTTTTTGCTGAGTATTATCCGGTTCTTCACCGATCTGGATCTATAAGTTGCGCTAACGACATTAAGATCGTTAGGAAAGAATTTAATAATCAACAATTAAAATTTGATCCAAGATCGAATCCCGATAAAAAGAAAATCTCTATTACATGGGCTTTTGACTCTTTAAAGCCTATTGTAGATGAGGAGAAAGACGGTAGTTATAAAAATAAATCTTCTTATGTTTTATTAAGTATAGAGAGTTATAAAACGAAAGACTCTATTAAGCAAATAGCAGGAACCGCTAAAAATTTGTATGCTTGGTATAGTAAATTGCTTGAGAGTATTGACGTGATCGCAGATTCGAGTATTATAAAATTAAGCGACTCGCTAACAGTTGGGGCAAAAACAGATCTAGATAAATTGAAACGAATTTTCTATTGGGTAGAAAGTAAGATCGCTTACTTAGCATACGAAGATGGACTAGGTGGTTACATTCCCCGTGAAAGTAGCTTGGTTTGTAAAAGGAAATATGGCGACTGTAAAGATATGGCTAATCTTATTGTTCAATTATGCAAAACAGCTAAACTACCCGTGTATCCCACATGGATAGGGACAACTGATATTCCATATCAATTTTCGGAATTTCCTTCAGCTTTTTGTTCTAATCATATGATCGCCACATACATTACCGCTACTGATACCATTTTTTTGGATGCAACCGGCAGATTCTATCCGTTTGGCTTGCCAACGTCTATGATCCAAGGCAAGGAAGGGTTTGTAGGAGTTGACAAAAATAATTTTGTGATCGCCAAAGTTCCTATAATAAACAAATTAAAGAATATAATACATGATAGTGTTGTTTTGTCAGTAAATGAAAACAATGATATCAAGGGTCGTGGATATTACAAATTATCAGGCTACGAAAAAACAGATATGATGTCGTATTTTGAAGAGAAATCTTATGAATGGCAAAAAGATCACTTAGTGAAGTTATTGCAAAAGGGAAATAATAAATTTTCTATCGATACATTTAACGTTAAGAAGGTAGCAACCGAAGATCCTTACCTGATCACCTATACATTTACTGTGAAAAATTATGTTTCGGAGAATAAGGGTGAAAAGTATTTGAATCTTAATTTCTACAAGGACTATTTCGATCAATTCTTCCTTAGTGGACGTATTAATGCATTTTATCTTCGGTACGCCGGGAGGCAAAAGCTTACGGTTAATTTTGAATTGAATAATTATACTGTCAAAGAATTGCCCGAGAATGTGGAATTTAGAAATGAGATCATAGAGTATAAAGTAAAGTACCATAGTTCAAAAACAAATATTATTTTTGAGAATACGATAGATATAAATAAAATAAATATTCAACCTAGTGAGTTTACGGATCTAGGGAATGTTAGTGCCAACTATAAGAAAACAAAATCAAAACTTGTAACATTAATATCTAAGAAATGAAAAAATTGAAATACATAGGAACACTAACCTTGATTTTTTTTGTAAATGCTTTTTTGGCGCAATCATTTTATTACCAAGCGCATAATTGGGAAAAAACGCCAACAGTTTATAAGCCAACTGATGAGCAGAAAAAACAAGATATTATTATTGTTTTTGAAAAGAATTCGTACGAGATAGCTTATGATGCCGACGGACAAGCAGTGATCTATGAAACAATGCATACCCGTTATCATGTAAATAATCAAAAAGGGGTTGACGAAGTAAATAAGGGATATATGTCGATGAGGAACGTGATCGAAGAGATTGATCTTAACGCGCGAAGTATATCATCAGAAAATAAGATCACTTATTTAAATAGGTCAACTGTTAAAGCGGTTGATAATTTTGAAAATGCTGGGGCTTATAAAATTTTTGCTATAGACGGAGTAGAACCTAACTGTGATGTTGAAATAAAATACACTAACAAAAAGCAGTATTACACGTATTCGTATAATGTAGCAAGTAGTAATTATAAAACGTTGGAATTTGAAACGCATATCCTTTCCCCTAAAAATTTGGTATACGATATTAGATGTTATAATGGGCTTTCTAATTTTATTAAAGATACCACTACCACCGATAAAAATCACTGGATATTAATGCAAGGAAGCATTCACAGTAACAAAAAGGAAAAATATTCAGCATCTAAAGCCAATAAGCCTGCATTTATGTTTCAATTATCTTATAATACAGATAAAACTAAGGCCAAGATCTATAGCTGGGAAACTATTTCAAAGGAGTATTATAATTCACTTTTTATAGAGGATAATCTTAATTTAAAAAGTTTAAAGAAATTATTAGAGTCAAATAAGATATCTAGTCAGGAAACAACAGAAAAGAAGATCAGAGAGTTGGAGTCGTACATAAAAACAAACTTTGAGATCAGTGACAATTTTAAGAATTCTGATCTTGCCAAGTCTATCTCAGAAAAGAAAATTAGTGAACTAAATGCCATACGGTTATTTGTGGCTTCTTTCAAAATAATGGCGATTGGATTTGAGATCGCTCTTACAACTGATAGAGATCAGTTTAGATTCGACACTAAAATGCCTTCTTATATATATGTTAATGAATATGTGATGTATTTCGCTGAAATTGATAAATACATGTCGCCACTGGAATTTTCAAGCAGATTAGGTTTTCCAAATCCTTATGTGTTCAACAACGAAGGGCTTTTTATAAAGGAAGTGAGTATTGGTGATATTTCAACCGCATCTTCAAAAATAAAGGTCTTAAAGCCTTTGGATGTTAAATCATCATATCACAATTACGAAGTAAAGGCTGATGTTAATATAAGCTCTAGCACTCTACAATTGGATATTACGCAGAAACTGGCTGGATATTCGGCTTATTATTTGCAACCGATCTACAGGTTTCTTAACGATGAACAAAAACTGGAGTCGCGAAAGGCATATTATTTGAGCGAAGATATATCTACAATAAAAAACGCTCAAGTTTTAAATACCGATGAAAAAGATCTGTTTGTTAACCCAATGATCATAAAGTATTCGGTTGAGCAAAATGATTATTTGGAAGCGGCCGGCACCAAATATTTTTTAAAAGTTGGTTTACTTATTGGAAAACAAGAAGAGCTTTACCAAGATGAAGTGCGCATAAATCCTGCCGAAACTGGTTACCCACATTATATGAATCGCGAATTGATCATAAACATTCCAGTGGGCTATAAGGCTACTAACTTAAATGAGTTAGTTATAAAAAAAGTTTGTAATGTAGGCGGCGCGGAAGCTGCCACTTTTTCCTCCAGCTACCAAGTAAAGGATGATAAGATCATTGTTACGGTTTATGAGGATTATAAACGTGTTGACTATCCTTTGTCGGTATTTAATGAATTTAAGGAGGTTATTAATGCAGCAGCCGATTTTAATAAACGTACTATTGTATTTGAAAAACAATGATTTTATGAAAAAATTTAGTTTACTTATTCTTTTAACCTGTTTTATTACTGTAAATGGGCAAACAAATTTTGAGAAATATTTTAATGAGGCCGCTAATCTTTTTGATAAACAGGATTACAAGGGAGCAATTGATAAATTTTCTAAAGCTATTTCGTATAAGGATGAAGCTGCAAGTAAATATAAAGCGGCTGAGAGTTTTTTGTATCGTGGCTATTGTAAATTTAAATTAAAGAAATTTAAAGACGCCCACGAAGACATGTCTGAAGCCTTAAAACTCAAACCTGAGTTTTTAAAAGTTTATCAGTTGGAAGCAGATGTTTTTTTGGAGGAGAATGATCATGCTGGCAATATAAAAAACTCAGACGCTGGATTGAAGTATAGACCAAACGATCGGCTGCTGCTTTTTGCTAAATCGTATAGTTTAATTGTGCTAAAAAAGTATAATGAAGCCATTGATGTTTCCAGAATTGTGTTGAACGATGATCCCGGTGCAATTGGCGCCATGAAGCAAATTGCTAACTGCTTTTTGAGATTAAAACAATATGATAGCTCAGATGTTTATTTGAACGCTGTTATAAAGATGAACCCTGTTGATTTAGAGGCCTTTTATAATCTTGGTATTAGTAAATCCTATCAAAAAGATTATGACAACGCTAAATATTTTATAGAAAAAGCAATGAGTTTAGACTCAACTACAACCTATGTTGGTTATAATAATTTAGGATTCTTTTTAAAAGTTGAACAAGGCGATTATGCAGGCGCGCTTGAATTTTTTGATAAAGCTATTAGCCTTAAACCCGATTTCGCATTTGCCTATAGTAATAGGGGATACGCTAAATTAATGCTGGGAGATATAAAGGCAGCATTTAAAGATGTGAACAAGTCTTTGGATCTTGATAAAACAAATGCTTACGCGTATAAAAACCTAGCGCTTATTTATTTAAAAACTGGGAATAAAAAAGCAGCTTGTGAAAATTTTGCAAAAGCACTTAGTTTTGGTTATTCCGACATGTACGATGATGAAGTAGACAAACTTATTAAAGAGAATAAGTGCAATTAGGGATTTCCTTTAAAATATTTTTTTAAAACTACTTTTTGAAAAATGCGCTTGATGATGAGTTCTGAAACTACACTTATGTAATCTTCCTCTTTGCCGTCCTTATCAGCGGGCAGGTTTTTTTGCAGCCGCACACTTAGCTGTTTTTCATTTATATCAACTCTGTAAAGTAATTGCTGAATATTAAAGCCCGCTTTTTTTTGGTGAGCTTTTAGTACAGTTATTAAACTTTGTTTTATAGGATTCAGATCGGCCGCTAAACCATCAATAAAATCATTTTCGCAACCGCATTCGCTCAGATCTTTTTTTAATTGCTGCTTGAATGCGTCAAAAAGTTCTTTTGAACTTAACTGATCTTTTATGCTTAACTCTTTGCTCATTATTTTTTAAGTAGCAAACGCTCAACCGGTTTTTTATTCACAATATGTGATTGAACAATCTCTGTAATATCCGCTAGTTGAACGTTCACATAAAAAACACCTTCAGGATAAATGGCAACCGTGGTACCAAAATCGCAAATGTCCATGCAGCCACTTTTGTTGGCACGTGTTTTTAAAACAATTTTCAGATCCTTCAATTGTTTTTTAAACTCTGCAACCAATTCAATGCCATGCGCCTCGCCGCAACTCTTTCGAGGACTATCAACACGTTGGTTTGTGCAAACAAAAATATGTACGTCGTATACCATATTGAAATATTGATTAATTTTGGAGAACCCATGGCAAAGATACTAATTACAGGCGGAACAGGATCAATAGGAAAGTACTTAATTAAGAACTTGATTAACTCTGGACAAGAGCCTATAGTTCTTACGCGAGGATCATTAGATCAAAAATTGCCTTATAAAGTATTTAAATGGGATCCTGATAAACAATTTATTGATGAGAAGGCGTTTGAAGGAATTGAACATATTATTAATTTGGCAGGCGCAGGAATTGCAGATAAAAAGTGGACTGCAAAGAGAAAATCTGAAATAGTGAGCTCAAGAGTAAATAGCAGTAAGCTGTTACATGCCTATTTAGTAAAATTGAATGTAAAGCCACTATCTTTTATTGGCGCAAGTGCTATTGGTATTTATGGTGCCCAAACAAGCGAACATGTTTTTACAGAGAATGATGTGCCCGCCAACGATTTTTTAGGAACAACGTGTAAGCTTTGGGAAGAAAGCTATGATCCTTTTATAAAAATGGGTATTAAAACTTCTATCGTTAGAATTGGTGTTGTATTAGAGAAAAACTCAGGCGCTTATTCTAAAATGTCTGCCCCCATAAAATATGGTTTTGGCTCTGCGTTGGGAAATGGAAAGCAATACATGCCATGGATCCATGTGAATGATCTGGTGAATATATTTTCGCAACTGATCTCTTCTAAACTTTCTATTGGAACATATAATGCTGTAGCTTCAGAGCACGTGAACAACCAAGGTTTTACAGAAGCACTTGCTAATTCACTTCACCGAAAAATAATTTTGCCAAAAGCCCCGGCCTTTATAATCAAAATGATCTTTGGAGAAATGTCGGCTGTGGTACTTGCGGGTTCAAGAGTAAGCAACATAAAACTCATTGAGAATGGCTTTAAGTTCCAATTTAACGACCTTAAAACTGCACTTTTGGACCTATCTAAAAAGTAAAATAGTAGCCTTTTCTTTACCGAAAACTACCGGCTGTTAGAAAAAACCGATCACTTAACGATTTCAGTTAAAAAGGGCAATAAACGCCTTTATCTTTATAAAAGAAATCGTTCTTTACCACATAAACACCAGGGCTTTTCAAAGGGCAAATATATTTAACCGTTATGTTTCCTACCCTCTGAAAAGCCCTTTTTTTATGTCTCTAAAGGAATTTTCTTCTTTTTTTTATGGAATCCCTCAATTTCTACATCTAAATAATAAAACCACCTAGATATGGAAAAGTCAAACATCGTTATAACCATCCCTGAGCCTTGTCACGAAGACTGGAATAAAATGTTGTCCAATGAAAAAGGCCTGCCTACCGGACAGGCAGGTAAATTTTGTAATTCATGTAATAAGTCGGTTTTCGATTTTTCTAACAAATCCGATTCCGAAATCAAAGATATTTTAATGGCTCAAAAAGATCAAAAAGTTTGCGGGCATTTCAAAAAAACACAGATCAATAGACCCTTGAATATAAGAATTGACTTAAGCAATTTACCAAAGAATATGAGCGTTACAAAAATGTTCACCATTGCTTTATTCATCACATTTGGCACATTTTTATTTAGCTGTACAGATAATTTAGGTAAATCAGTAGGTGAGATCTCTATTGAACAAAATATAAAGCCTGAAACAAAGGAAAAACATGAAGATGCCAAGGCTTTGGTTGGCCAGATGTTAGCTACAATGCCTCCTGATACGATGAGCAAAACGGAAAAGAATGAGGATACTGTTGAAGGGAGAATGGAAATAACAACGCACTACGAAACGCATGTTGCCGGTGGTATTTCTATTCAACATGATTATGTGATCGAAAAAATTCTTCCTATCGACTCACCTATAGTTGATTCACCAATTGTTGCTTTACCTAAGCCCGAAGAAATGATCGTTGGAATAATGGTGTATATGCCGCAAGAAGTAGATTCGGTTATTCCCAACAAAAAATTAGATTCTATAGTTATCGAAAAGAAAGATGATGCAGAGACAAAAGATATAAAATCCGATTTTATAGTGTACCCAAATCCAACTAAAGGAGAATTCACAATTAAATACGATCTTAGAAAACGCTCGGATGTACTGGTGGATATTGTAGATATTAACGGCGTAACCTTAAGAACCGTAGTGAATATTCAAGCGCAGCACAATGGCAAATACCAAGTACCGGTTAATTTAAGCGATCTGCCCAATGGGATTTATTTTGTGAGTCTAACTAACGAAGGTAAACGTAAAACACAAAAAGTTATATTGCAGAAGTAATATTGACTGATACCATTACTTATTTTCATTTATCCAATTTAAACCAATTCTTTCTGTTGCGAACAATTGAAAAGGAAAAGTTGGTTTATGCTTTTTAAATTGATAATAAAACTTACCAAGAATACGTTGAGGTAAATTTCTTACAACAATGGATATTGATTTATGATTGCTATAGTTTTTGTTTTGGAACATTTCTTTGTTTCGTGCTTCTGGAGTTACTCCGCCATACATTCCCGGAATAACGAGTATATGGTAACGATCCTTACTATCGTTGGTTAATTTAATAACGGCAGCCTGCATCTCATCTTGGTCCTTAACATCAACCTCATATTCATTTAATTTGAAACGCAACTCTAAAATTCCTTCCTTTGTAATTCCAACAAAGGTCAATGATGTTTCTACGTAATCATTGTAAAGAGCTAGATCAACTTTTATAGAATTTGGAGTCACTTCAGTTCGGATTATTAGATGATATATGATTTTTGGAGGTTAAATATATATTTTATTTTGATCAAATACGATTTTATGAGCCTTCAAAAGTCTTATATTTAAGCAATGGATTTTATAGTAGAAACCATACAAGCCTATAGCGAAGCGCATACAGCGCAAGAAAGCGATTTGTTGAAAAAACTCAATCGCGAAACTAATTTAAAGGTAGGACAACCTCGTATGTTAAGTGGACATTTGCAGGGACGGATATTGAGTTTTCTTTCAAAATTAATGCAGCCTGAATTTATTATGGAAATTGGAACATATACAGGTTATTCTGCTTTATGTTTGGCCGAAGGATTAAAACCATCCGGTAAATTATTGACTATTGATCCAAACGAGGAAACAAACATCTTTGCAAAAAGATATTTTGAATCATCGCCATATTCAAAACAAATTGAATTGGTAAAAGCCCAAGCATTAGATATTATTCCAAAAATTGAGAAAGCCATTGATCTTGTTTTTATTGATGCTGATAAAAAGAATTATTTAAATTATTATATAGCGGTAATAGATAAAGTGAGAGCTGGAGGACTAATTATTGCTGATAATGTTTTATGGAGTGGAAAAATTTTGGAAGACGTTTTAAAAATGGATGCGGAAACAAAATTGATCCATGAGTTCAATGAATTTGTAAATAAAGATGAAAGGGTAGAAAATTTATTGCTCCCTGTTCGCGATGGTTTAATGTTATTAAGAAAAAAATAACTCTTTTAAATTTAGCTTAAGCAAAGTCGTCCTTCTACTTAGTTTATCTTGAGCTAAGTCGAAAGGCTCAGGATGACTTGCAAAAGGCAATAAAAATAGAATTATGATCATTGATTTAAGAAGTGATACGGTTACAAAACCAAGTAAAGCAATGCTGGATGCAATGATGCATGCTGAAGTGGGTGATGATGTATTTAACGAAGACCCAACCGTTTTAAAATTAGAACAAAAATTGGCAAAAATGTTCGGCCATGAAGCAGGTTTGTTTTGTCCGAGTGGCACAATGACGAATCAAATTGCTATTAACGTGCATACAAAGCCCGGCGATGAAGTTATTTGTGATGTGAATAGCCATATATACAATTATGAAGGAGGAGGAATTGCAAAAAATTCGGGTGTGCAGGCGAAATTATTAGTTGGAGATAGAGGAAGATTGAAGTTAGATCAAATAAAGGATAATATAAACGCTTCTTACGATTGGTTAACTCATACAGGTATGGTAGAGTTAGAGAATACTGTAAATAAAGCAGGAGGAAGCTATTATGCATTAAATGATATAAAAGAGATTTCAGCGTTTTGTCGTGCGTCCAACATAAAATTACACTTAGATGGTGCGCGAATATTTAATGCATTAGTAGAAACAAAAGAAAGTGCTAAGGATCATGGTCTTTTGTTCGATTCTGTTTCCATTTGTTTAAGTAAAGGATTGGGAACGCCATCTGGATCTGTTTTGCTTGGTAATACTGAGTTCATTCGTCAATCAAGAAGGGTGCGCAAAGTATTTGGCGGAGGAATGCGACAAGTTGGTTTTTTAGCTGCCGCCGGTATTTATGCTCTTGATCATAACATTGAACGATTAACTGAAGATCATAAACGCGCAAAGCAAATAGGTGGGAGCTTAGGTAATTTAAATTACGTAAAAGCTGTATTACCTGTTGACACTAACATTGTTATTTTTGATTTAAACGCCGGAATAACAGCCGAACAATTTATTGCTAAGCTTGCCGAGAAGAATATTAAAGTTGCTGCTTTTGGAAAGCAAACCGTTAGGATGGTGACTCATCTGGATTTTACTGATGAGATGCTTCAAAGTCTCTTAAAGGATCTTAAAAACTTGTCTTAAAAACCCAAAGTTTATTTTATTCAATTGAATATCAGTTTATTACAATTTAGTTTATATATTTATTTGGTTTATATTATAAACTACTTTACGTTTGTATCATCAAATTATAATAAACATGGAAAACAACGAATTACAAGCAACAGAAAGTATGGATATCATCAATAAGATGATCAATAGTGCAAAAAGCAAATTAGCCGATGATGGCCTATTAATTATTTTTTGGGGATGGTTGGTTACAGGCTCTGCCTTGATCCACTATACTACTTTAAAATTAAATATCAATCACGGTGAATTAGTTTGGGCCATATTAATGCCGCTAGGAGGAATATTTTCTGCTATATATGGCAGAAAACAAGACAAAAAGAAAATAGTAAAAACATACGTGGATTCTTACTTAAGCTATGTTTGGGGTGCATTTGGAATCGCTTTAGTGATCACATTATTTTGTGGTTCGCAATATGGCATCAAGCCAACTTACTTTTGTTTGATGATACTTTATGGTTTTGTAACTTTTGTATCGGGCGGGTTACTTGGTTTTAAGCCTTTGGTTTACGGAAGCTTAATTTCATTTGCTTGTGCCATCATTGCCATATTTTTAAATGAAACCGACCAGCTGCTTATCATTTCTGTGGCTCTATTAGGAAGTTATATCGTTCCCGGGCATTTATTAAGATCAAAATTTAAATCGCAGCAACATGTTTAAAGAACTTGACCCAATCTTGCACTCGCAATTACGGTTGGCCATAATCTCGCTGCTGGTTTCGGTTAAGGAGGCTGAATTTACTTACCTTAAAGAAGAAACAGGGGCAAGTGCCGGTAACATTAGTGTGCAGATCCAGAAATTGAAAGAGGCCGATTATATTGATATTGAAAAAAAGTTCAAAGATAACTACCCACTTACCATTTGCAAAATAACAACAAAGGGTATTAGCGCATTTGAATCGTACGTAAAAATTTTAAAACAATACATAAACACAAAAAAATAAAATGGAAACAACATTACAAAACGAAAGAGAACGCCAACTTTGGAAACAGGCGAAAAAAAGAGTAGGTTTTAAACGGCAACTTGCGGCTTATATGATCGTGAATACTTTTTTATGGGTACTTTGGTTCATTGGAGATAAGAATGAAACAATTACTTCGATAGAATTTGCCCCTTGGCCACTTTGGTGTACATTAGGATGGGGTATTGGTTTAGTGTTCAGTTATTTCGACGCTTTTGTTTTTAATAAACCGGATTCAATAGAAAGAGAATTTGAAAAATTGAAAGGGAAGATATAAACTACGTATTCGAACCTCAAAAAGTATTTTTTATTAATTGGGCGCCTTATCGGGCTATCACTTCAAGCTTGTTTGCCCTTTGCTATGTTTGTCGCACTGCGGGGTCTGCGCAGAAAAAGCGAAGCCTCCTCGTAGCGCAAACATTACGCAAAGCCCTAAACAAGGCTTTTCGTTCTATCCCGGGCGCAGCATTAGGGTTTAGTTTGCACTAAAAAATATCTGCCGCTTTTTTAATCCCTTTTTACTTTTT